>OGHR01000820.1_pt1 | contig 21835 bp, 16 predicted proteins | sample 1571621 | NCBI WGS metagenome assembly OGHR01 (sample SAMEA2582038, study PRJEB24529) | metagenome | biome: Human gut stool | place: China | collected 2011
AGACACCACCCTTTCACGGTGGTAACAGGGGTTCGATTCCCCTAGGGGTCACCATTAACTCGATAAGCAATGCTTATCGAGTTTTTTATTTATAAAATTTTTTGTTTGATGAAAATAACTGGCTATGACAGTGTGTTTAAATAAGTTTTAGACATATAAGAAAAAATCTTTTTGTTCAAATAAAAATAAGTTCTCAGTCAATTTGAGAAACAAAATAATGTTTTTAAATGGATCTAAGAGAATCAAATTACATATCTTCTTCATTTCAACCTTGTTAATAAAAGTATTTTTATGTAGAATATAATAACAAGGAATGTAGAAAAAAAGATATTTTATTAATTCATAAAAGGGAAATGTTTATGTTTTTTTATTAACTGAAAAAGACTCATGTTTTTAATTAACATAGATAAGAAATAAAAAAATTATTAATTTATAACTAAAATTAAAAGTTAAATAATATATGAAGAGGTTACCATAGATGAAGTACAATAGTGTTATCAGAAAAGCTATTTTTTTAAGAAGACCAAATAGATTTCAAGCTTATGTAATTTTAGATGATGAGGAGTTATTAGTTCATGTTCCTAACACTGGAAGGTGTAGAGAGATTTTAAAAGAAGGATGTACAGTTCTTTTAAGAAAAGGAACTACTCCAAATAGAAAAACTCCGTATGATTTAATTGCAGCTTATAAGGGTGAGGTTTTAATAAATATAGATTCTCAGATTCCTAATAAAGTTGTGGAAGAGGCATTAAGAAATAAAAAGATAGAAAAGTTAGTAAATTTTAATAATATAAGTAGAGAAAAAACTTTTGGAAATTCTAGATTTGATTTTAAATTACAAGATGATAATGAAAATACATACTTTTTAGAAGTAAAAGGGGTAACTTTAGAGGAAAATGGAGAGACTAGGTTTCCAGATGCTCCAACTGAAAGAGGAAAGAAACACATATTAGAACTGATTGAAATTAAAAAATTAGGAATGGGTGCAGGAATAATTTTTTTAATACAGATAGATAATGTAAATAAGTTTTCTCCTAATGATGAAACAGATCCTAAGTTTGGGGAAGCATTGAGATTAGCTAAAAAAGAAGGAGTAGATATCTTTGCATATAATTGCAAAGTTACTGAAGAGGAAATTGAGTTACTTAATCCTGTAGAAATAGTTTTATAAGTTTAATTTATAGAATTGAAAAGTAGAAGCTGAAATAGCATAAGTTAAGGCATCTATTATCATAAGTTTAGTTTATAGAATTAAAAATATAAATATATGTAAAATATAAAACACAAAATATTAAATATTAAGTTAATGTTAGGGGATTTATTATTTAAAGTTAGAATTTAGTATTGAAAGTTGAATTTATAGAAAAGATATGATAAGTATTTGAGAATATGAAAGGTGGTGAACTTTAGTTAGCTTAATTTATATATTACTATTCTTATCTAAAATGGCGAATTTTTATAAGTTATAGATGGTGATTTTAAGAAATTAAAAAAAAGGAAAGATATTTGCTTTAACTTAGAATCTGATAAATTTGAAATAAAAAATTATAGAAGGTAATATATTTGCTTTACTAAAGAAATTAATTATGAAATTTAAATATTGTCCGTTATGTGGTGAAAAATTAGAGTTAAAAAATAGCTGGGATGAGGGAATGATACCTTATTGTAGTAAACATGATATGATGTTTTTTGATTTACCTAAGCCATGTATTGTTGTTGCTGTAATAAAAGGTGATGAGATAATTCTTTTAAAACAAAGTTATATATATGAAAATTCTAAAGTTCTTATATCTGGATATGTAGGTGTAGATGAATGTGCCGAGGAAACTGTTTATAGAGAGGTAAAAGAAGAAACAGGAATAACAGTTAAAGATATAAAATATTTAGGAAGTGATTTTGTACAAGGAAAAGAGTTACTTATGTTAACTTATTTAGCATATTATGAATCAGGAGAGATAGAGAAATCAACTGAGGTAGAAGGGGCTGCTTGGTACAATATAGAGGATGCTCTTTGTGAATTAAATGAGGATAGCATAGGAAAAAGAGTGGTAAAAAAAGTTTTAAAAGAAATAGGTTATGAAGGTACTAATGCATTTAGATGTGAAGGAAATAATTGTAATGTGTAAATTTTTTTATTAATAATTTTAATTTAAACTGTTGCATTATTTGAGATTTTTTAGTAACATTATAAACAATAATTAATATAATAAAAGCATAAATAATTTGAAAATAGGACCAAAGTAGAGGTGCCGTAATTAAGAGTAGTCATAAGTAGCTGACGAGTGTTTTATGTATGATGAAAGGGATTATGGCCGAAGAGATATTAATGGTGATTAATATTTCTGGGTATATGTATAATATGCATATAACTGTCACTTTGAAAAAAGTGGAGTGCTACAAGGTACGCTAAGTTGCGATTAAGGCAGCAAAGGTGTTCCTTTGCTGTTTTTATTTATTGGAATTAAATGCCAGGAAAGTCGGTAGCTTTGCATACTTTTATACTCTGCCACTAAAAAAGTTTGTGGAGGGAAAAGATATGAAATTATTTGGATCAATGAAAGTAGAAGAAAATGAGTTATATGTTGGAGGAGTAAAAGCAAGTGCTTTAAGCAAGGAATATGGAACTCCTTTATATGTTATTGATGAAGAGTTAGTGAGAAGCAATTGTAGAAGATACTATAATGCTATGAAGTGTGAAGAAAGAGGAAACAGAGTTACCTATGCAGGAAAGGCATTTATAAATATGTCCATGTGCAATTTAGTTAATGAAGAAAATTTATATTTAGATGTTGTTTCAGGTGGAGAGCTTTATACTGCTTATAAAGCAGGTTTCCCATTAGAAAGAATATATTTCCATGGTAACAATAAATCTGATTATGAAATAGATTTAGGAGTAAGATTAGGAATTGGAAGATTTATAGTTGATAATATTCATGAATTAGAAGTTCTTAATTCTATAGCTCAAGAATATGGAAGAGTTCAAAAAGTTTATTTGAGAATAACTCCTGGAGTAGAGGCCCATACCCATGAATATATAAAAACAGGTCAATTGGACTCAAAATTTGGATTCCCTGTAATTGGTGATACAGTTTATGACGCTATTAAAAGAGCAATGGAATTAGAGTATATAGAACTTAATGGATTGCATTGTCATATAGGTTCGCAAATATTTGACTTAGAACCTTTTGAAGATACAACAGAAATTATGCTAAATCTTATAAATGATATAAAAGAAACCTTAGGATATGAAATAAAAGAATTAGACTTAGGTGGAGGATTTGGTATATATTACACTGAAGGAGATAAGCCAAAAGAAATAGAAGAATATTGTTCAGTTATAATAAATAAAGCTGATGAAATATGCAGAAAGTTAAATATGAATGTTCCTATATTAAGTATAGAGCCAGGAAGAAGTATTGTAGGGAATGCAGGATTAACTCTTTATACTGTAGGAGCTATAAAAGAAATTCCTAATATAAGAAAATATGTAAGTGTAGATGGTGGAATGAGTGATAATATAAGACCAGCCTTATACAGTGCAAATTATGAATCATTAATAGCTAACAGAGTTTTTGATAATTCTAAGGAGATAGTTACTGTGGCGGGAAAATGCTGTGAATCAGGGGATGTACTTTTAAATTCCATAGAAATGCCTAGAATGGAAACTGGAGATATATTAGCTATAATGTCTACAGGAGCATATGGACATTCAATGGCTAATAATTATAATAGAATCCCTAAGGCGGCAGTTGTAAGTGTAAGTAATGGAATTTCAAAAGTTATGTGTAAAAGAGAAACTTATGAAGATTTGCTTAGAAATGAATGTTTTTAATTAATATAAAAGTTGTATGGTAAAAAAACTATACAACTTTTTTTATTAAAAGTATTTAGAATAATGTATTAAAGTATATAATAAAAGTGAAGGATAATAATGAATATAGTAGAATATAATTTTTTTAGAATTATATAAATTTATTTAATAAAATTAAGAATCAAAAATTATTTAATAACTTAGATTGTTTAAAGATATTACTATTTAAAAGTTAAAAATATTTAATAATGAAAGACATAAAAAAGACACAATAAGTTGATAAAATAATATTGAAATATTTATGAAACTTGAGGGAAAAAGTATGAATTAAAGTTTACAAAGTTATGGTAATTTATGATATACTTATACTTGATACTTTAAGATTATTAAAGGTAAAAAATTCTAAAATTATTGAGGAATAATTTTAAATTGAGTTTAAAGATTTCTCATACTAATATTCGGAGCAAGGAGTATAAAATGAAAAAAATAATAGTAGATAGAATAGAAGGACATTTTATTGTATGTGAAGATGAAAAAGAAAATATTTTAGAATTAAAAAAAGATGACGTAATAGGTGACGTAAAAGAGGGGGATGTTTTAGTTAAAGGCAAAGAGGGTAAGTTTTGCTTGGATAAAGCGCTTACAGAAAAAAGAAAAAAAGAAATAGAAGATTTGATGAAAGGTATGTGGGAATAGTAATGAGTTCTAGTAATACAAAGAAGAAATCATTCTTTTTAGATTGGATTATACCAATTTTAGCAGCTTTACTATTAGCAGCTTTGATTCATCAATTTTTATTGTTTAAGATAAAAGTTCCTACAGGATCAATGATGCCTACAGTAGAGATTGGTGATCAATTATTTGTTACTAAAATATATAATCCTAATAATATCAAAAGAGGAGATATAGTAGTTTTTAATTCTGATGAATTAAAAGAACCGCTTTTAAAACGTGTCATTGGATTACCAGGTGAGCATGTTGAAATAAAAAGTGATGGTTCAGTTTATATAAATGGAAATAAACTTGAAGAAGACTATGTAAAATATCAAGGTGGAAAAACTGATATGTCTTTTGATGTTCCAAGTGGAAAGTTTTTAATGTTAGGTGACAATAGAAATAATAGTGATGATGCCAGATATTGGAGCAATCCTTATATAGATGGAAAAGACATAGAAGCAAAGGCACAGTTAACAGTATATCCTTTTGATAGAATAGGATTTGTAAAATAAACGTTAGAGAAGGAGGAATGATGTATGTTTAAAGATAAAAAAATGCTTAAATATATTGTCATATATAGTATTATAGCGTTTGGTATATTATTAACCTTTAATATGGTTAAAGATGAAATGCTATACGAAAAAGTAGATTATAGTACTTTCATGCAAATGTTAGATAAAAAAGAAGTTAAATCAGTAAACTTTTCAGGAAATCAAATTGAGATAACACCTTCAGATAGCAGTAATTTAAAAGGGAAAATCTTATATACAACTAATCCAGCAGTTGCTGGTATTACTCAACCAGAGTTAATTAAAGATTTAACTGTAGCAGGGGTAGAATTCAATGTAACTAAACCAGAAAACTATCAACTTTTAGGTTTATTAATGTCATGGGTTTTCCCATTAATACTTATATTCTTTGTTGGTAGAATGATGTTCTCTAAAATGAATAATAAAATGGGTGGCGGAGTAATGTCATTTGGTAAAAATAATGCTAAGCTTTATGCTGAAAATGAGACTGGAATAACATTTAAAGATGTTGCAGGTCAAGATGAAGCTAAAGAATCCTTAGTAGAAATTGTAGACTTTTTACATGATACAAGAAAATATGTAGAAATAGGAGCTAAGCTTCCAAAGGGTGCTTTATTAGTAGGGCCTCCAGGAACAGGTAAAACTTTACTTGCTAAGGCTGTTGCAGGGGAAGCAAAAGTACCATTTTTCTCAATGTCAGGTTCAGACTTCGTTGAGATGTTTGTAGGTATGGGAGCTGCGAGAGTAAGAGATTTATTTAAGCAAGCAGAAGAAAAAGCTCCATGTATAGTTTTCATAGATGAGATTGATGCTATTGGTAAGAGTAGAGATGGTGCTATTCAAGGAAATGATGAAAGAGAACAAACTCTTAACCAATTATTAACTGAGATGGATGGTTTTGATTCTTCAAAAGGAGTTGTTATTTTAGCAGCTACAAATAGACCAGAAGTTTTAGATAAAGCTTTATTAAGACCAGGTAGATTTGATAGAAGAATAATTGTTGATAGACCAGATTTAATAGGTAGAGAAGAAATATTAAAGGTTCACTCTAGAGACGTTAAATTATCAGATGATGTATCTTTAGAAGAAATAGCAAAATCTACTCCAGGTGCTGTTGGGGCAGACTTAGCAAACATAGTTAATGAGGCTGCTTTAAGAGCTGTAAAACATGGTAGAAAGTTTGTAATTCAAGAAGACTTAGACGAAGCTGTTGAAGTTATAATAGCAGGTCAAGAAAAGAGAGATAGAATACTTTCACCAAAAGAAAAGAAAATAGTTGCATATCATGAAGTAGGTCACGCATTAGTTGCAGCTTTATTAAATAATACTGACCCAGTTCATAAGATAACAATAGTTCCTAGAACAATGGGAGCTTTAGGATACACAATGCAACTTCCAGAGGAAGAAAAATACTTAGTATCTAAGGAAGAAATGATAGATCAAATATCAGTTATGCTTGGTGGTAGAGCAGCAGAGGAAGTAGTATTTAATAGTATAACTACTGGTGCATCAAATGATATTGAAAGAGCTACTCAATCAGCTAGAAATATGATAACTATTTATGGTATGAGTGAGAGATTTGATATGATGGCTTTAGAAGCTATGAGTAATAGATACTTAGATGGAAGACCAGTTAGAAACTGTTCAGAAACTACTGCTGCCATAGCTGATGAAGAAGTTTTACAAGTTATTAAAAAAGCTCATGAAAAATCAATTAAGATTTTAATTGAAAATAGAGAGTTATTAGATGAGATAACAGGTGTTCTTTTAGATAAAGAAACTATCATGGGTGACGAATTCATGGAAATAGTTTATAGTAAATATCCAGAAAAGAGAGAAGCTGATGAAAAGGCTAAGAAAGAAATTCAAAGTCTAAGAGAGCAAGCTTTAGCTAAGAGAAAAGAAAAAGAAGAAGCAATCAAAAAAGCTAGAGAAGAAGCATTAAGATTAGAAGAAGAGCAAAGAAAACAAGCTGAATTAAAAGCTATGATAGAAGCTCAAGAAGAGGCTGCAAAATTAGCAAGAGCTAATAATGAAGCTAACAATGATGCTTTAGATTCATCTAAAGAAAATGAAGAAGTTAAATCTAATGTTAATGATGGAGCTACAGAAGAAAAGAAAGATGATAGCTCTACAAATAATAAAGTTGACGGTGAATAGAAATAAGGCGCATAAAAATATAGAAAAAAATATTTTCTATTTCACTTTTAGTGTTAGTTTAAAATAATATACACTATAATTTTATAAGATGATAAAATGTGCATGAAGTTAAAAATGCTTCATGCACTTTTTGACTTTTCATTTGTATTTTTATTGAGAGGAAAGTTAATGTTATAATTGGGTATAATGTAATAGAGAAAGTAAGAAAGGAAGATTCTAATGACTGATAAAAAAGATATAGAATTTTTAGTTGAAGAGAAAAAATTAGAGGAAGTTTCTAATATATTAAATGAAGAAATGCTTTCATATATAAATAAAAGAAAATTTGTAACACAATATATATTAGATTATAGAAAAAATGCAGTTGAAGAATATAAAGATGATGAAGATAAATTAATAGAGTACTTTGACCATGAAAGATATGTAAAAGAACAAGCCTTTACTACAATAGATAAAAAATTAAAGGAATTAACAATCTTAAAGGAATCACCTTACTTTGGAAGAGTTACTTTTAATGATTTAGAGTTTGATCAAAAGGATACTTTATATGTTGGTAGATTTGGAGTAACTCCAGAGGGAAGCTATGAGCCTGTAATAGTAGATTGGAGAGCCCCTGTGGCTTCACTTTTTTATCATGGTAGTTTAGGAGAAGCAAGTTATACATCACCAGATGGACCTATAAAATGTGATATAGAAGGTAGAAGACAGATTATAGTTAAAAAAGGAGAATTAAAGGGAGTTTTTGATTCAGCCATAGATGTAAAAGATGATATTTTACAAATGGTTCTAAGTAATAATAGTTCTGATAAGCTTAAAGATGTAATAATGACAATTCAACAAGAGCAAGATGAAATCATAAGAAAAGAGAGAACTTCTAATATAGTTGTAAATGGAGTAGCAGGTAGTGGTAAAACTACAATAGCACTTCATAGAGTAGCATACCTTTTATATAACTATAGAAAAGAATTAGAGGATAAAGTTCTTATCTTAGGACCAAATGGTATATTTATGGAGTATATTTCACAAGTATTACCTAGTCTTGGGGAAGTAGGAGTAAAACAGGAGACTTTTGCTAGTTTTGCTTTAAAAGAAATGGATAGTGAATTATACATAATGAGTTTTGATAAGTATTTAGAAAAAATACTTTCAGAGGATAAAGAGTTTATAGAGGATGCTAAATATAAAAATTCATATGAGATAATTGAAGATTTAGATAACCTAGTAAAAGAAATGGATAAGGATTATTTCCATGTTGAAGATGTAAAATACTTTGGTGATTTAGTTATTTCAAAAGAAGAAATAGAAGAAATGTTTAATAAACATTATGAGTATATGCCTTTATTCAGAAGAAGTGAAAAAATTAAAAGAATAATATTATCTAAGATCAAGGATAAGAGAGACGAGAAAGTTTGGGAGCTTAATGAAGAATTAAGAAAAGAAAAGGAAAAATTAACTCCTGAAGAACTTTTAATTGAAGAAAATAACTTAGAATTTAGAAGAAAATTAAGAATAAGAGAAATTGTTAAGGAAGTAATGGATTCAAGAGCTAAGTTAGATAGCTGGATTTCAAGAGAAGATGTTTTAGATATCTATGACAGATTCAATGGAAATAAAAAAGAATATACAATAAATGATTTAGCACCAATATTATACTTAGCAATAAAATTAGAAGGTAAAAAAGCAACAAAAGATTATAGACATGTGGTTATAGATGAAGCTCAAGATTATTCACCACTTCAATTTAAGGTTGTAAGAGAATTAACAGGAACTAAGTATTTTACTGTTGTGGGAGATGTAAATCAAAGACTTATTAAATATTCAGACTTAGCTCCTATGATGGAACTAGGAAAAATATTTGATGATGTAAATCCAGAGATTTATAACCTAAATAAAAGTTATAGAAGTACTTATGAAATAATGGAATATGCAAATAAATATCTTGATGAAGATAGAATAATTCCTATAGTTAGACATGGTAAACCAGTTGAGGAAATTGAATTCCATAATAATGAGGAACTTTCAGAAAGCATTATTGAGTCTTTAAAAGAATTTTCAAATGAAGGCTTAGAAAGTATTGCTATTATAACAAGGGACAAAGAAGAGTTAGAAAAGGTGTATAATCTTATAAGTAATAAAGTGCATTTAGTTAAGTTTGATAACGAAGATGTATTATATAAAGGTGGAAATGTTATAATACCATCTTATTTTGCAAAGGGATTAGAATTTGATGGAGTTATTATTGTAGATAATGGATCATCAAAGGATGAAAATGAAGATCTAATAAAATATATAATGAGTACTAGAGCACTTCATAGATTAAAAGAAATACAATTTAAATAATTTTACTTTTTAAAAGGATTTTATAAAAATAGATTTTAATGAAAGTTACAAGCATATTTTGAGAATTTCTAAACTAGATATTTTCATTATACTCCTTGTAAACTTTTATTATTAAACTTTTATAAAATCCTTTTTATTTTACTAAAGGAGATTAAGTTTTATTGCTGTATAAAATTTGTTTAACATAAGAATAAAATGTATAAAAACACAAAAGGAACATCTAGAATCAAATAATAAATTTGAAAATAAAACATATTAAAATTAATTAAATAACTAATGAATATGTTTTCTATATGAGTATATAGTTATAAAATGCTTGTTAAAAATAATTTTATATTAAAAATCAACCTTTGCAATATATTTATATTAAAAAAATATATTGCATTTTTATTCATTAATAATGTATAATTATTCAAGAAGAGAGCAATAAGCGAATAAATATTAGGGGGAATATATATGAAAAAGAATATATTTAAAAAGATATTGTCAGTGGCTATGATTGGAGGATTGACTTTAAGTTTAGCAGGATGTGGGGCAAAAACTGCTAAAGAAAATGGATCTAGTGATAAGGTAGCTAAGATAAAAGAAAGTGGAAAGTTGGTAGTTGGTCTTAGTGCTGATTATGCACCTTATGAATTCCATATAATGAAGGATGGAAAGGACCAAATTGTTGGTTTAGATATAGATATTGCAAAAGAGGTTGCTAAAAATCTTGGGGTTGATTTAGAAATTAAAGAGATGGAATTTGGGGCTATAATTCAATCTGTTAAAAATGGAATGATTGATATGGGGATTTCAGGAATAACTCCTGATGAGAAAAGAAAAGAAGCAGTAGATTTTTCAGATATTTATTATGAAGCAGAGCAAGGAATATTGATAAATAAAGATAATAAAGAATCTATAAAAGGAATTGGGGATTTAAAAGGAAAAAAAGTTGGGGCTCAAATGGGGTCTATTCAAGCAGAGATAGCTAAAGGAATAGAAGGAGCCGATGTTAAGCTTTTAGATAATGTAAATACTTTAATTTTAGAATTAAAAACTGGTAAGTTAGATGCTGTAATTACTGAACTTCCTGTTGCTAAAATAGCTTCAGAGGTTAATTCTGAGTTAGCTGTTGCAGATGAGGTGATTAAAAACTCAGAGGGTGGTTCAGCCATAGCAATACAAAAAGGAAATAAGGACTTAGTTGATGAAGTAAATTCTACAATTAAAGAGTTAAAAGAAAATGGAAAGATAGATCAATTTACAAATGATGCTATTGAATTAGTTCCATATCAAAAGAAAGAAGAATAAAATGAATTTTAATAATTAGGGGGCAATACTATGGGGGGATTAGACTTCAGTTTTTTAAAAGAGTATTTTCCAGTGTTTTTGGAAGGTGCTAAATGGACATTAATAATTTCAGCAATAACAGTTATTTTGGGAGCTTTATTAGGAACAATTTTATGCTTTATGAAACGTTCCAAATTTTCAATATTTAAAGTTAAAATTTTAAGGGTTATTTCTACTGCTTATGTAGAAGTTATAAGAGGAACACCTCTTTTATTACAAATATATATAGTTTATTTTGGATTACCTTCCTTTGGAATTCAATTAGAGGTTTTACCTTCATGTATTATTGCTATTTCCTTAAATTCAGCAGCTTATGTTTCAGAAATAATAAGAGCTGGTATAGATGCTGTTGATAAGGGACAATTAGAAGCCGCTAGAAGTTTAGGAATGACAGAAGGAATGGCTATGAGACTTATAATACTTCCTCAAGCTATAAAAAACATACTCCCTGCTATAGGAAATGAGTTTGTTGCCATAATAAAGGAATCATCTATGGCATCTACAATTGGAGTAGCAGAACTTATGTATTCATCAAAAATAGTTACAGGGGCTACTTATAAAGGTTTTGAACCACTTATTGTTATAGCAATGTTTTATTTTGTTATGACCTTTAGTTTAGGAAGAGTTATGTCTTATGTAGAAAAGAGGTTGAGTAAATCATGATAAATGTTAGAAATTTATATAAAAGTTTTGGTAAAAATGAAGTTTTAAAAGATATAAATGAAACAATAAAAAAGGGAGAAGTAGTAGTTATAATAGGGCCTTCAGGGTCAGGAAAAAGTACATTTTTAAGATGCTTAAATTTATTAGAGGAACCCACTTCAGGGATAATTAATTTTGAAGGGGAAGATATAACAGATAAAAATGTTGATATAAATAAAATAAGAGAAAAGATGGGAATGGTTTTTCAACAATTTAATCTTTTCCCACATAAAACAGTTATGGAGAATTTAACAATAGGACCAACAAAAATAAAAAATATTTCTAATGGTGAAGCTATAAAAAAAGGAAGTGAATTATTAGAAAAGGTAGGTCTTTTAGATAAAAAGAATGTTTATCCCAATTCCCTTTCAGGAGGACAAAAACAGAGAATAGCTATAGCAAGAGCTTTAGCTATGGAACCAGATGTTATGCTTTTTGATGAGCCAACATCTGCTTTGGACCCTGAAATGGTAGGAGAAGTTTTAGGAGTTATGAAATCTTTAGCTAAAGATGGAATGACCATGGTTGTAGTAACCCATGAAATGGGCTTTGCAAAGGAAGTTGGAGATAGAATATTATTTATGGATGAAGGAAGAATAATTGAAGAAGGTACTCCAGAGGAGATATTTCAAAATCCTAAAAATTCAAGAACTAAAGATTTTCTATCAAAAGTTTTATAAATGCCTTTAAGAGATTAAATCTTAATAGATTTACTCTTTTAAATAAATTAATTAGTACAAAAAGAGGATGTAAAGACAAAAATCTTTATGTCCTCTTTTGTATTTTAAAATAAAAATTGATTATTGAATAAATATTAATTATTTTTTAATGAAAATTTTACTGTAAATGTTATAATATTTAAGTAAATATTATATAGAAAGATAGTGAGGAAATTTTATGAAGGAAAAAGTAAAAAGCTTTTTTAAGTGTAACTGGGTTTTTATTTTCTTAGTGATAACACTTCAAATAAAATCAATGTTACTTTTATCAATGCTTAGAACCCCAGGATCTAGAGGAATTAATTTTGACTTAATGTATTTTACTCCCCCTGCTTGGTGGGCTCATATAGCAATAGTTACGTTAATAGCTAGTTTTGTTTATCTATTTAAAGGTAAAGGAAGAATGTGGGCAGGTATAGTTATTGATATTCTAGTAACAATTTTATTTGTAGCTGATATTTGGTATTACAGAGTAAATGGAACTTTTTTATCAATAAGACATATAATTGAGCCAGGAATATTTAATCCTGTAGGAAAGAGCTTATTTAATTTAGCTAAAGTAGATGTAGTGTTCATAGTTGATTTTATAATATTATTTTTAGTTTATAACTTTACAGGTTTAAAAAATGTTAAATATAAAAATAATATAAAAACTAGATTAATTGCATTTATATGCCTTTTTGGAATAAGTGCAACAGTAATAGGGGTATCACACTACTATATAGATATTCAAAGAAAATCAGATAAAAGTTTTTTAAGAATATCATGGGCGCCTTTTCAAACAATTAGTGACTCAAGTCCATTAGGATATCATGGATATGATATTTATTATTATGCTAACAGAAAAGAAACTTTAACTGATGCTCAAAAAAATGAAATTAAAACTTGGTTTGATGAAAATAAAGAAGATTTACCAGATAACAAGTATAAAGGTATGCTTCAAGGAAAAAATGTTATAGCCTTGCAGGTTGAGTCTCTTGAAAACTTTGTTATAGGTAAAAAGGTTTATGGTCAAGAGATTACTCCAAACATAAATAAACTTTTAAAGAATAGTCTATATTTTGATAATATAAAAGAACAAAACAATTCAGGAACAAGTTCAGATTGCGATATAATGGTTAATACATCAATACTTCCTGTTAGAGAAGGAACTACAGTATTTGGGTATCCATGGGCTGAATATAATACTTTACAGAAAATATTAAAGAGTAAGGGATATTCAACAGTTTCAACACATCCAGAGGTTCCTGGAAATTGGAACTGGGCAGAGGTTCATAAGGCATTTAAAGCTGATGAAATATGGGACGCTCATCAGTTTGATCAAAGTGAAATCATAGGACTTGGAATGTCAGATGAGTCTTATTTAAGACAGGTTGGAGAAAGATTAAAGAGTCAAAAACAACCTTTCTATACATTCTTAGTAACATTAACAAGTCATGGACCATTTGATATGCCTAAGGATAAACAATATTTAAATTTACCAGAAGATTTAAATGAAAATATGTTAGGTGCATATTTCCAAAGTGTTAGATATACAGATGAAGCTATTGGAGAATTTATAAATCAATTAAAAGAAGAAGGTCTTTTAGACAATACTGTAATAATGATTTATGGAGATCATGGTGGAGTTCATAAATTCTACGAAGATAAAATAAAAGATGCTCCTTTAGAGAGAGATTGGTGGAAAGATGATGAAAAGGAAATACCTTTCTTAATATACAATCCAAGTATTAATGGAGAGACTATATCAAAAGAAGGTGGTCAAATAGATTTCTTACCAACTATAGCATACCTTTTAGGATTTAATAGAGATACTTTTGATAGTACAGCAATGGGAAGAGTATTAGTAAATACTAATAGAAATGCAAGCATATTAAACAATGGAGAAATAGTTGGAAATCCAACACCTGAAGAAAAAGCTCATTTAGAGAAATCATTTAATATTGCAGATATGATTATACAAGGAAATTATTTTAAAAATAATTAATTAAATTTAAAGCTATTAGCTATATTTTTATTAGGATTTAGCTAATAGCTTTACATATGTTTTATTAGTTTTAATATTAGGAGAGTAAGTTATTAAAAAGGTAACAATTATTTTGATTTAATTAAAATATATAATATATTATTTCTATTAAAATGTAAAAAGTTTACTTGGTAATAGATTCAAAAAATGCAATAATAATAGAGTAATAACTAAATATTTATTTAATAATTATATTAGAAAGGAGAAGATTTATGGCTAAAAGTAATGGACTTTTAAGTAAAATAGGTGGATTCTTTAAAAAGTTTCCTTTAGAAATTTTATTTTATATTTTACTTGTATTTAAGATAACTGTTTTTTGTACAATGCTAAAAAGCAATAGTGGAATGGAGCTGAATTTAGGATTTGTATATGGATTAATAGATTATAAGATAATATATCTTTTATTCCCATTAATATTCATAAGTTTTGGATTTTTATTTAAAAGATGGGGAAAGTTTATTTATCTATATATTGTAGACTTAGGAATTTCAGCACTTTTAATTTTTGATTTACTTTATTACAGACTGTATGGAACTTTTCCATCAATAAAGTTTTTAATTTACCCAGATTTATTTAATCCTTTAAATAAGGATCTTATCTTCTTTAGAAGTAGGATGCTATTATTTATAATAGACTTAGTATTATTACCTATACTTTACATATTATTTAGAAAATACACTAAGGATTGGTATTTTGGAAAGGTAAAATATAGAGTTATAGCATTTTTATTAACATTCTTAGTACCAAGTGGATGTGTTTTAGGAAAATACTATTTATATGATGTTAAGGATATAACTAATGGAGAAAAAGGATTTTTAAGGGTTGCTTGGACACCAACTAGTGGAATTTTCAGAGCTACTCCTTTAGGATATCATTTCTTTGATATTTATAAGACATTAGTTCTTGATAAGGATATAAAATTAAGCAATGAAGAAAAACAAGAAGTTAAAAATTGGCTTGATGCAAATTATGAAAACTTACCAGACAATCAATATAAAGGGGAATTAAAAGGCAAAAACTTAGTTGTGTTACAAATTGAATCTTTAGAAGATTTTGTTATAAATAAAAAAATTGATGGACAGGAGATAACTCCTACATTAAATTCAATACTAAAGAATTCATATTATTTCCCTAATATTTATGAAGAAAACTTAACTGGATTTAGTTCGGATGCAGATTTAATGGTTAATACAGGTATGTTACCAATAACTAATACTGCTACATCTTTTGCTTATCCAAGTAGAACTTTAACAACATTGCCATCTATATTAGAAAAGAATGGTTATACTACAGTTTCAGCTCATCCAGAAGTAGCGGGAAGTTGGAATTGGGGGGAAGTACACCACAGTTTACTAAAATTCCAAAATTCATATACATTATACGACTTTAATGAAGATGAAATAATTGGATTAGGAATTTCAGATAAGAGTTACTTAACTCAATTAGCTACCAAGGCTGGGGATTTAAAACAACCATTCTATCTATTTACTGTTACTTTAACAAACCATGGTCCTTTTGAGATTGATGATGCACATACAACAATAAAAATACCTAGTGAAATAGAAGGAACTCTTATAGGACAATACTTTAAAACAGTAAGATATACAGATGAAGCTATTAAAATGTTTATGGACAAGCTAAAAGAAGAAGGAAGATTTGATGATACTGTATTTGTTATATATGGTGATCATGCTGGTCCAAATAAATATTATAAAGAGCAATTAAAAGATGTTAATTTTGACGGTAACTATTGGAAGCTTAATGAGAAAAAAGTACCACTTATAATCTATAATCCATCAATACAAGGAAAAACAATAGAAACTAAAGGTGGACTTATAGATGTTATGCCAACAGTTTCATATCTTTTAGGGGTTAATGATGGCAGCTTAAGAAATGTAATAGGAAGAAATCTTTTAAATACAAATAGAAATATAGTAGCATTGCCAGAGGGTGAAGTAGCAGGAGAAGCTAAATCTCAAGATGAATTAAATCATGTTAAACAATCTTATGATATATCAACTAAGATAATAAGATCAGATTATTTTAAAAATAATTAATAAGAAGGAGACTTTGAAAAAATAAGTTTTAAATATTTTTAATATAAGTTCTCAAGTTTGTATAAAAAAAGTAGCTATGAAAATTCATAGCTACTTTCTCTTTTAACAAGTAAAATCTTTATCAATAGTTATTATGCAGTTATATTGAGGGTGAGTTTCTTTAACAGCTTTTATAATTTCTTCTTTAAGCTCACTTTCAGACATAACTTTTCTTAGTTTTTCTGGGTTAACAACAATATCGAATATAAGATTTTTCTTGTTACCGTGGCCAATAATTCTAAAATCATGCATTGATTCTATTAGTGGATTATATTTAATTATTTTCTCTATTTCTTCTTTAGCTTGTTTTATTTCATCATCTTCTAGACAAATAGGGTCCATGTGAATTACTAGATAAATCTTTAGTTTTTTAGAAATTTCTCTTTCAGCCATATCTATGATATCGTGTATTTTCATAACATTTATGTCAGAAGGTATTTCTGCATGAATTGAAGCCATACATTTACCTACACCATAGTTATGAATTATAAGATCGTGAACTCCTATTATATGATCATATGATAAAACCATTTCTCTAATATTTTTAGCAAGCTCTGGATCAGGTGCTTCTCCTAAAAGTGGATTTATAGTCTCTTTTACTAAAGTAAATCCAGCATATAAAATAGCTAAGGAAACAATAACACCTATATATCCATCAATAGGAAAAGTAGTAAATTTTGCAGCTAAAAATGATATAACAACACATGTTGAAGTAAATACATCCCCTAAAGCATCAACTGAAGCAGCCTTAAGAGCTGAAGAATTTATTCTATTACCTGTTAATTTATTAAATCTACTTAACCAAAATTTAAAGAATATTGATACTACAAGTAGAATAAAAGGGATTACTTCAAAGGTTACAGGTGTTGGATTAAGAATTCTTTCAATTGATGACTTGGTGAATTGAAAACCTACTAACATTACCATGAATGCTACTATTAGAGCTGAAATATATTCAATTCTACCATGTCCAAATGGATGCTCTTTATCAGCTGGCATTTTAGCTAATTTAAAACCTATCATGGTTATTACAGAAGAGCCAGCATCAGATAAGTTATTAAAGGCATCTGCTGTTATAGCTATACTTGCTGAAATTAATCCTACAGAAAATTTTATTAAGAATAAAATTATATTAATAATTATTCCAACTATACTAGCTAAGTACCCATAAGAACTTCTAACACTTTCACTTTCTGTGTTTTTGTAATCCTTAATGAAGGTTTTTATTATAAGATTTGAAAACATATTAATCATCTCTCCATTTTTATTAAGTTTTAAATTAAGTTTATATTAAATTAAAAAATAATTATTATAGTTGATTTAAAAAAATAAAACCTAGAAGTTATATAAATTTATTCAACTAAATCTCATTATATTATATCATAATATTTTATATTGAAAAATATTGAAATAGAATATAAAATAATAAGCAAATTGGGGAATTTTTAATATAGGGAAATTATGAAATATAGGAGAGAAAAAGACATATGAATAGAAGAAAAATAAGTGCTTTATTACTGTCGTGTACTTTAGCTATGAATATTTCAAGCTTTAATGAAATTGTTCTAGCAGATGAAAATAAGGGAGAAGAAGTTCAAAAGGAAAGTCATAAGGAAAGTAATTGTATAGCTGGGGATTACCATGAAGTTAATAATGGAAATGCAAAAAATACAGAGAACACACCTGTTATAAATGGAATAAAAGTAAACAAACAATTGATAGATATAAATTACTCTCAAGGAGTTACTATAAATCCAAAATATATAGTTATACATGATACTGATAATAGACAAGCTGGTGCTAATGCTATGGCTAATAGAAATTACTTTGCAAATCATCCAAATGCTAAAGCATCAGCACATTATATAATTGATGAAGGCAATATTATTCAAGCTTTAGAAGATACTTGGAAGGGGTGGCATGTTGGAGATGGTAATAATCCCAATATAAATAATTCCACAACTATTGCTATAGAACTATGTGTTAATAAGGGAAATGATTTTGATAAAACTTTAGAAAATGGAGTTGAATTAACAAAATATCTAATGAATAAATACAATATACCAGCAGAAAACGTTGTTATGCATAGAGATGCAAGTGGAAAAACATGTTCAAGGATGATGATTGAAGATAGACCAAGTTTATGGCCTTATTTTAAAGAGAGAATTTCTGGTGGAGATGGAAGTTTAGAAGATGATGGGTTAAGGCCTAAAATGCAGGGAAAAGTTACTAATGCTTCTGTTCTTAATGTGAGAGAGAGTCCAAGTACTTCAGGAAGAATAGTACATAAATTAAATAGAAATCAAGTGGTAGGAATATATGAAGAGTTAAATGGATGGTACAAAATTGACTATATAGATGGAGTTAAAAAGAAGTATGGATATGTAAGTAAGGATTATATATCAATAATTAATGAAAATCCTGAGGATGAAGAAACTAATGGGGATATTGAAATAGAAAAACCATCTGTATCATTAAATAAACAAGGGGTAGTAAAGGTAAATAGTGCCTTAAATATGAGAAGTGGCCCAGGAAGTAATTACGGAGTAATAGGAACTTTACGTAATAATGATAAGGTAGAGATAATTAAAGAAGTAGATGGCTGGTATGAAATAAAATTCAATGGTAAGGTTGGATATGCTTCAAAGTCATATATAACTATAGTCAATGAAGGATCTAATAATGGAACTGAGAGTGAAATTAAAGAAGGAACTGTATATGGGGTAAGTACAAATCTAAATGTTAGAACTGGTCCAGGAACTTCATATCAAGTTATTGGATACTTATTATCAGGAGATAAAGTTAAAATTTTAGGAGAGGAAAATGGTTGGTATAAGGTTCAATTTAATGCTAGTACAGGTACTAAGAATGGATATGTAAGTAAAGATTATATTAAGGTTTAATTAGTTGTGAATATATTTAAATAGTGTAAATTTTTGAATAAAGGAAGTACTTTTTGGATAACTTTAAGATTTTGTTAATTATGGATTTTGTGGTAAAGTATAATTAAAAGTATCTATTTTATACAGAAAGGTGAGATACATATGGAAAAAGTTATTGCAAATGAATTAATTAATTTTTTATATGAAAGTCCAACAGCTTTTCATGCAGTAAAGAATGTTAAGGACACTTTAGAATTTGAAGGCTTTAAAGAATTAAAAGAGGCTGATAGATGGAACTTAGAAGTAGAAGGAAAGTATTTTGTAACTAAAAATGATTCAGCTTTAATTGCTTTTAGAGTTGGTAAAGGTGATATTGCTGAAAATGGATTTAAAATAATTGGTGCTCATACTGATTCACCAGGATTTAGAATAAAACCAAATCCAGAGATTACAGTTGAAAATACTTATGTAAAATTAAATACAGAAGTTTACGGAGGACCAATACTAAATACTTGGTTTGATAGACCACTAGCTTTAGCTGGAAGAGTATCCTTAGTAAGTAAAAATCCATTAAAACCAGTAAATAAGATAGTTAATATAAATAGACCTATACTTATAATTCCAAACTTAGCTATTCATATGAATAGAGAAGTTAATGAGGGATATAAAATAAATAGACAAAAGGATACATTACCTTTATTATCACTTGTTAATGAAACTTTAGAAAAAGGTAATTATTTAGTTGAACTTTTAGCAAAAGAATTATATTGTGAAAAAGAGGATATTCTTGATTTTGAATTATATCCATATGAATATGAAAAAGGTTGCTTAATGGGATTAAATGAAGAGTTTATATCTTCAGGAAGATTAGATGATTTATCAATGGTTCATGCAGGTATTAAAGCATTAATGGATGCTGAGGTATCACAAGCTACTAATGTAATGGTATGTTTTGATAATGAAGAGGTTGGAAGTGCTACTAAACAAGGTGGAGATTCAGATTTCTTAAAAACAATATTAGAAAGAATAGTCCTAGCTTTAGGTAAAGATAGAGAGGATTTCTTAAGATCATTATCAGAATCATTTATGATTTCAGCAGATTTAGCTCATGCTGTTCATCCAAATTTAGGAGAAAAACACGATCCTGTAGTTAGACCTGTTTTAGGAAAAGGACCTGTAATAAAAATAGCAGCATCACAAAGCTATACAAGTGATAGTGATTCATCAGCTGTTTATGAAATGATATGTAGAAATGCAGGAGTTAATGTTCAAAAGTTTGTTAATAGATCAGATATGAGAGGTGGTTCAACTATAGGACCAATATCATCAACTCATTTACCAATAAGATCAGTTGACATGGGAACTCCAATATTAGCAATGCATTCAATAAGAGAGTTTGGTGCTGTTAAAGATCATTTTGATTGTATAAAGTCATTCACTGAATTCTTTAGAATTTAGTCTATTAATAATTTTCAATATATTTAGTTAATATAATTTTTATTAATTATAACAAAAGTGGGATGTAGAAAATTACATCCCATTTTTTATATTTAAATATCATCGTCGTCTAGCATATCGCCTTCTATATAGTCAAATTCACTATAGGATATATTGTTGCAAACTATGTCATCTTCTAATGGGTTTGGCAATTTAGTGTAAGTTTTACCAGTTTTAGAATAAGAAACTAAATCATGTTTTTCTGGACTATAAAAGTCTCTATCTTTTGGAGGATATTTTTTACTCATTTTTATTTCCCCTTTCAAATTTAAATTTTGAGTTTTGTTTTAGATTAATGATTTAATTTAAACTAGATAAATTAAAGTTACATTAATAAAAACAAATTATTAATATAGCTATACATTAGAGTTTTAATCTCTAAATTTTTAGCTTAAATTTATTTTTCCCAAAATAAATTTAGTTATTAAGTTAAAATTAGAGTTTGCTTGGTAATTAGTATAGTTTTAGGAAACCTATGTGTTATTTTGTTAAAACTATTATTAATAAGTTTTAAGTAGCTTATATTTATTTAAAGTGGAATTAATAAAGTTGAAAAAAGAAATACTATACTTTAGGATGGTATAATAAGAAGAAAAAATAGAAAATATATAGTTGGAAGTTTGGAGGGGAGTAACAGTTGAAATAAATTTATAAATATTTATAAATATATAGGTATTATTTATAGATTATATTATAATCTTATTGAGGTGATAAATTATGAAATATTACTCAATAGGAGAGTTTGCAAATAAAATAGGAAAAACTATTTAAAACCTTAGAAATTTGGATGAAAAAGGAGCTTTAAAGCTTTCTCATATAAATAAAGCTAGTACTATATATTATTCTAAGGAACAACTTAATCATTTTTAGGTTTAAAATCCAAAACTAAATAAAAAAACTATTGAAATTATTGATAATACTTAAAAAATAGAAGAATAATAATTAGTAGAAGATTTAATTAAAATAGTTACCGTATTTAGTTGTAGATTTTAATGGGAAAGAATTAATAAAGTTAAAATGATT
>OGHR01000876.1_pt1 | contig 20302 bp, 17 predicted proteins | sample 1571621 | NCBI WGS metagenome assembly OGHR01 (sample SAMEA2582038, study PRJEB24529) | metagenome | biome: Human gut stool | place: China | collected 2011
GTGTCGTCCCTGACGACGTGTGTTATTATACCAGCTGAAAGGAGAGTTGTCAACAACTTTTTTTATTTTTTGTGAACGACGCTGCGGCTGGTGCTGCGTTTGTAGTAGAACAAGTACTGCTGTACGATGCCAGCCTGCTGATCATAGGAAGGAAAAGGGTCGTGGCCGCCGAATTCCTCATCAATGAGTCGCTGTATCCAGACATCAATAGGAGCCATCGCGGTACGGCCATAGCCAAAGAGGCAGACGCAGTTTGCTACCTTTTTGCCGACGCCGTCCAGCTCGAGGAGGCGGGAAAAGAGCGCGTCGTCGGGCAGCGCCGCCAGAGCACCGAGGTCGAGTGTGCCGCTGGAAGCCTGAGCGGCAGCGTTCTGGATGTAACGGGTGCGGTAGCCCAGACCACAGCCCATCAGCTGCGCCTCAGAGAGGCCGCAGAGCTGCTGCGGGGTAGGGAAGAGGAAAACTTCATCGCCTTCGGCACTGAGAGGTTCGCCGCAGCACCGGGCAAGGTGTTCCACGGCGGTGCGGATGGCCGGAATGCTCTTGCGCTGGGAGATGAGAAAGGTGATGAGCATTTCCCATGGGTCCTGATGCAGGATTCGGATGCCCTGCCCGAAATCGAGCGATTTGTCCAGATAGCTGCTCTGTCCCGCCAAGCTGCACCGCAGCGCGGCATAGTTCCGGCCCAAATCAAAGTAGTCGGCCCAGTACTCCCGATCTGAGCCATACCATGCGGCGTCGTATTGACCATCGCCCAGCGGAGTCAGATAAAGAAGTGCGCCGCCGGAAAGAAAGCGGTAGCGCCCGTCGGGCAGCTTTTGTGGCCGGAAGCACTGGCCGCTTTCGATGATCTTGTCGAGGTCAAAGTCGTCTTGGATGGTGACGAGCTGATGGGTGAGGGAAACTGTATGCATGGAAAACTCCTTTTTGGAAAAATTGTGGCGATGCCCGATTCGCGGTGGAAACTGATTTCTATCCGTACCCTCCGCGGGGAGGGTGACAAATTACGCTCGGCGACCTTGTCGTCGCGCTCGTTATTTCTAGCCACGCCCTCCGCGAGGAGGGCGACCGATGAACAGGAAGCGACATATTTTTCCGGCGTTTTATTTCTATCCACGCCCTCCGCGAGGAGGGCGACGAAGTCGCTGGTCACGAGGGCGGGGTTGTAGAAATTTCTATCCACGCCCTCCGCGAGGAGGGCGACAGGAGTTCTCGTCCAAATGGAACGTCCTCTCTCAATTTCTATCCACGCCCTCCGCGAGGAGGGCGACCACCCGCACGCTTGCAGCCTGCGGCTTGGATCGCTATTTCTATCCACGCCCTCCGCGAGGAGGGCGACTCCTTGTTTCCGTTGTAGATGACCACCATAGACGGATTTCTATCCACGCCCTCCGCGAGGAGGGCGACGGCAAAGCAAAAGCAACTGGACGCATTACAACGCATTTCTATCCACGCCCTCCGCGAGGAGGGCGACCTTGGCCATCGGGGACGGATATGTCTACCTGATGATTTCTATCCACGCCCTCCGCGAGGAGGGCGACGATACGGCAGCAGCTTCAAGCCGGCCTTTGTCAGATTTCTATCCACGCCCTCCGCGAGGAGGGCGACATGGCCGTTGCGTCCAGCTCCTCAACCAGCGTATCATTTCTATCCACGCCCTCCGCGAGGAGGGCGACTCGATTACCTCCGAAGATCTCCGTTGTATACGCATTTCTATCCACGCCCTCCGCGAGGAGGGCGACATGTGATTTCGGGCTTGTCCCGGTTGTTTTTCTATTTCTATCCACGCCCTCCGCGAGGAGGGCGACGGTGTCAGGAGGAGCGGAAAGCTCACCGGAAAGGAATTTCTATCCACGCCCTCCGCGAGGAGGGCGACCGAATTGACTTCCATCCTGATTTTGTTCCTAGAGATTTCTATCCACGCCCTCCGCGAGGAGGGCGACCGGGAAGAAAAAGGGCCGGAGGTGATGGTGGATGATTTCTATCCACACCCTCCGCGAGGAGGGCGACATCTGGCCGAACTCCAGAACATCATGATGCGAGCAATTTCTATCCACGCCCTCCGCGAGGAGGGCGACGAAGCTCATTGTGGAAGCGCTAAATTACTACAAGCTATTTCTATCCACGCCCTCCGCGAGGAGGGCGACTCCTTGGTCTTGCGGCCGGTGTCGCTGGCGAGGGTATTTCTATCCACGCCCTCCGCGAGGAGGGCGACTAGAGGCTCTTTGACGGCCTTTCTGAGCCTTTTGATATTTCTATCCACGCCCTCCGCGAGGAGGGCGACCGACTTCGCGTGATGTCCAAGCGCGGCACTTGGTTATTTCTATCCACGCCCTCCGCGAGGAGGGCGACGAGCATTGCGGGAGCAGCAGCAAACAAGCTCTTTGATTTCTATCCACGCCCTCCGCGAGGAGGGCGACTTCTAGAAACAGGCTGTTGAGCACAGACCTGTCAATTTCTATCCACGCCCTCCGCGAGGAGGGCGACGGTCGCGGCCAAGTCTACTTCGTAAACCTCTTCTTATTTCTATCCACGCCCTCCGCGAGGAGGGCGACCTTTGAACTGCTCATCGTAATTTGCTATAACAATATCATTTCTATCCACGCCCTCCGCGAGGAGGGCGACAGGGGTAGCCCTGTGCAAATATCTTGTCTTTGGCATTTCTATCCACGCCCTCCGCGAGGAGGGCGACTACACCTCAGTCACGACTTCGCCCACGCTTGCCAATTTCTATCCACGCCCTCCGCGAGGAGGGCGACTGATTATTTCAATTCCATCTACACGGCTGTTGCTAAGATTTCTATCCACGCCCTCCGCGAGGAGGGCGACGTCTTGAGTGCCTTGATTGCGTCAGCATCAAAGGTATTTCTATCCACGCCCTCCGCGAGGAGGGCGACCATCAAGATGCCACGCAAGCACCTCACCCACGATATTTCTATCCACGCCCTCCGCGAGGAGGGCGACCAGCAGGGTTGTGCCCATGCTCTGTGCAATCACAGATTTCTATCCACGCCCTCCGCGAGGAGGGCGACTTCAGCGGTCAGAGTGGCAATCTTATCCTGCGTATTTCTATCCACGCCCTCCGCGAGGAGGGCGACCGTCCATTTCTTGAGGAGGTATAGATTATGGGCAAATTTCTATCCACGCCCTCCGCGAGGAGGGCGACTTCAGAAGCAGGCCTTCAATCTTCAAAGTCGGATTATTTCTATCCACGCCCTCCGCGAGGAGGGCGACGCCCGCCAGAGAACGGGAGGTATCCTGCTGGGAATTTCTATCCACGCCCTCCGCGAGGAGGGCGACAACGTAGAAAGATTGTTTGTGCAAGAACGGTTTGGTCATTTCTATCCACGCCCTCCGCGAGGAGGGCGACCCGGAAGCTCCTCGGGCAATCGTCACCTTGTAGTTCATTTCTATCCACGCCCTCCGCGAGGAGGGCGACTGAAGATGGTGATGTAGCCCATCACACAGTTGTCATTTCTATCCACGCCCTCCGCGAGGAGGGCGACTTTTGGACTTCGATGTGCTGATTGGTACGGATGAGATTTCTATCCACGCCCTCCGCGAGGAGGGCGACTGCTAACGCTGTTGCCAAGTTTAATGATTTTTACATTTCTATCCACGCCCTCCGCGAGGAGGGCGACGGCGTTAAGCACAGATGTCCAGTCAAGCTGAGACAATTTCTATCCACGCCCTCCGCGAGGAGGGCGACCTGCCAAGGGATGCTCTTGCGGCTCTCGTTGTAACGATTTCTATCCACGCCCTCCGCGAGGAGGGCGACTACTCTTTCGACTGGTGCTTCTCGTCAAGGAAGTAATTTCTATCCACGCCCTCCGCGAGGAGGGCGACATGCGGTGTCGTGAGCGGTCATAAATTCCGACTGATTTCTATCCACGCCCTCCGCGAGGAGGGCGACTGGATGTCCGCCGGACGGCTCAATCAGGTCGCAGATTTCTATCCACGCCCTCCGCGAGGAGGGCGACTATGCTGGCATGGCTCAACAGCTAAGGGGGACGCAATATTTCTATCCACGCCCTCCGCGAGGAGGGCGACCTCCAAATTCCTCGTTCGTCAATTCGTCCATCGCATATTTCTATCCACGCCCTCCGCGAGGAGGGCGACTACCCCTCTTTCGACAAAATGACACAAAAGCAAAATTTCTATCCACGCCCTCCGCGAGGAGGGCGACGATTTTTTACTTCGTGACGCAGGTGTTTTAATCATTTCTATCCACGCCCTCCGCGAGGAGGGCGACACAACAAAGCTGGAAATTGATTCGAGAGATATTTCAATTTCTATCCACGCCCTCCGCGAGGAGGGCGACCGACAAAGACTATCCAAAACGAGTTGCATATTATATTTCTATCCACGCCCTCCGCGAGGAGGGCGACACGGTGAGCCAGGCGCTGGTGTGGTGCAGTGTGGTATTTCTATCCACGCCCTCCGCGAGGAGGGCGACCTGTGGCCGTCCTGTGCCTTCACCACCGCGATAATTTCTATCCACGCCCTCCGCGAGGAGGGCGACTGCAGCGCGTGATAAATTGCATCCAGCTTTTCCAATTTCTATCCACGCCCTCCGCGAGGAGGGCGACATAATAGCGTAAGGAAAAGCCGAAAGGCTTGTAAATTTCTATCCACGCCCTCCGCGAGGAGGGCGACCAGTCACCACGGACGGCGCAGAGCTGGGGGAGAAATTTCTATCCACGCCCTCCGCGAGGAGGGCGACTCCAGCGCCCGGAGCTTTCCCGGGTGGCGTTCTGATTTCTATCCACGCCCTCCGCGAGGAGGGCGACCGCACTCGACAAGCTGAGCGAGGGAGGCGTGGAAATTTCTATCCACGCCCTCCGCGAGGAGGGCGACCGGTGCAGGCGAGAGCGGCGTGGCGCTGGGCGAGAAATTTCTATCCACGCCCTCCGCGAGGAGGGCGACGAATCGTCCAGCCGTTCCGCTCAAAGCCGTTCGGATTTCTATCCACGCCCTCCGCGAGGAGGGCGACAACGTACCGGAAGGAGCAGCCTTCTGCTTTGACGATTTCTATCCACGCCCTCCGCGAGGAGGGCGACAGACTTGATACAATTAGTAACATCTCCCGGACACATTTCTATCCACGCCCTCCGCGAGGAGGGCGACGAACGTGCGGCCGGCATGGGCAAAGCCTGCGCCATTTCTATCCACGCCCTCCGCGAGGAGGGCGACGACCGGAGCAGCATTATCACTTTGCGCTTGAGAAATTTCTATCCACGCCCTCCGCGAGGAGGGCGACGCTGTCTGTGCTGTGTAGCCATTTCGGGTGCGCTGATTTCTATCCACGCCCTCCGCGAGGAGGGCGACCTTGTGTGCGGTTGATACGCCGCCGGGCAAAAATATTTCTATCCACGCCCTCCGCGAGGAGGGCGACTCCTGATGACTTAAAACCTATACACAAACTATCCAATTTCTATCCACGCCCTCCGCGAGGAGGGCGACTATCCCTCCAAAATTCTATGTTTTTGTTTCCGATATTTCTATCCACGCCCTCCGCGAGGAGGGCGACCCAGCTGTCCAAGGTTCCTTGAGCGTTTGACCGATTTCTATCCACGCCCTCCGCGAGGAGGGCGACGTACAGCGTTCCGGGACTCGTCGACCATCATTAAATTTCTATCCACGCCCTCCGCGAGGAGGGCGACTGCTGTGGCGGTCTGCCGCCAGTTACTTACTGAGCATTTCTATCCACGCCCTCCGCGAGGAGGGCGACCCACCTCAATGCTGTTTGCTGCTGCTTTTTTCCTATTTCTATCCACGCCCTCCGCGAGGAGGGCGACGGTCGGCGGCGCAGGAAGAAAACCATCCAAAGACATTTCTATCCACGCCCTCCGCGAGGAGGGCGACTTGATTGCTCCCGGAGTTGTGTCTCCCGGAGTGTTATTTCTATCCACGCCCTCCGCGAGGAGGGCGACGCTTCAAACGGCGGCAGGACGTCAAGTTAACGCTATTTCTATCCACGCCCTCCGCGAGGAGGGCGACAGCAAAAACAGAGACAAAATCTCTATTTTCAAACAAATTATACAACATTCTGCACGAATTTAGAAGAGCTTTGATTTACAACGGATCAAAGAACTATCCAAATCATGCAAAACGACACAAAAATCCGGTGCGAAGGTGCCGGAAAGATGCTGAGAATTCGCCCTTCGCACCGGGGCGGGAAACTCAGAACAACAGCAGGCCGTCCTGCTCGAAGGGCGGATGAACGCCGATATGCTCCACCTTGCTCTTATAGTTGTTGCCCAGCTGGTAGAAGCGCAGGCTGTCCAGCGCGGGGTCGATGAGGGCCGTCAGCTCCGCCTTGAGAACGGCATACTGCGCGGCATCCAGCAGACACTCGAACACGGAGTTCTGCACCCGCTGGCCGTGGTCCACACAGCGCTTGGCGACTTTGCGCAGACGTTTGCGCCCGGCAGGAGTCTCGGTGTTGACGTCGTAGGTGATAAGGACCAGCATACACATCCCTCACTTCCAGAAAAATGGCGGGTAAAGCTCCATATCGCCCCGCAGGGTGCGAGCCAGAAGCAGAGCCTGCACATAAGGCACGAGGCCCCACGGAAGCTTTTCGTTCAGGAACGGGTGGGTGATGGTCTCCTGTTTGCGGGTCTGCCACCCGCCCAGAAAGGCGCGGCGGCCCTCATCGGTGAGAAGGACAGCTCCGTTCTCCTGCTTCTGGAAATGCTTCGGCGTCATGATTTTCTGGTTGATGCAGGAGAGCACAAAACGGTCGGCGTAAACAGTGCGCAGTTCTTCCATGAGGTCGAGGGCGAGGCTCCTGCGCCCGGGCCGGGCGCGGTGGAGAAAGCCGACGTAGGGGTCGAGGCCCACACTCTGAAGAGCCGCTGTGCAGTCGGAGGCCAGAAGCGAATAAGCGAAGGAGAGCAGGGCATTGGTGTTGTCCAGAGGCGGGCGGCGGCTTCGGCCAGCGAAAGAAAAATCATCGTGCTGCTGCAGGATGAGTGAATCAAAGCAGTCGAAATACCGCTGTGCCGCCTCGCCCTCCAGACCGCGAAGCTGGTCGAGGTCGTCACACTGCTCGATAAGGGGCAGCGCTGCCGCCAGCTGGGCGCTGGTGTGCTTGAGCTGTTCCACCGGCACCCGCTGGGGATGGTCGCGGGTGGCCCGTTCCAGCACCCAGCGGGCGTTATAGACTTTGCCCAGGATGAAATTGCGCGCATAGAGACAGCTTTCTGCCTCGCTGTCTGCGATGCGGTACTGGGTCTGCCGCAGCAGGACGTTGCCCCGCTCTTCGCCTACAGCCCGGGCCAGAAAGCGTCCCTGCGGGCTGAAAAAGCTCAAATCGACCCCGAGGCGGGCGCATTTGCCCATCAGGGCAGGGCTTGCGCCGGGATAGCTGAAGCAGACGATGCCTTCCAGCCTGTGGAGCGGGACCCGGCCAATTTCAGCCTTGTTGCAGAGCAGGACGATGTTCTCCCCCTCGAGGGAAAGGTAGGCGTCCTTGTTGAGGACATAGAGCGTGTTCAAAAACTTTCTCATGGCGCGGCCTCCTGTATCTCGTCCAGATGGGCGCGGAGATAGGCTTTTGGGTCGGCACGCTGATACAGCACGGGGAGGCAGAGCTCTTTGAGGGAGCAGGCGCTGCAGTGGATGCCGGGCTTTGATTTGGGGGTATAGCCCCGGGCAAAATAGGCGTGCATCTCGTCGGCCATCTTCTGGGTGGCCTGGCGCAGTTCTTCGGTCAGCGGCACGACCTCCCGCCGCCGCGTTTCCTCGTAGAAGAGCGCACCCTCCGGGATGCTGCACACCAGCATCTCTTCCAGCGCCATGGCCTGTGCGCAGAGCTGCAGCCGGTCGGCGTCGCTGGCCTTGGCGCGGCCATGCTTGTACTCGACAGGCATGGGCTTCCAGAGCCCTTCCGCGTTTTGCAGCGGGATGCCCTCCGGGTCGGCCCGGAACTCGACGACATCGCAGTTTCCGCTCAGGCCAAGCCGACGGCTGACCACCTGCATCCCTCGGGTGATGAGCAGGCCGCCGCGCCGTTCGGTCTGGTTTGCGTCATGGCAGCGGGCGTGGTCGAGCTGGCCTTCGACGGTGCGGCGGTTCTCCGCCCACTGCTGTTCCAGATGGATGAGCGCCCACTGGCGGCGGCAGAAGCAGAAGTGCTGGATGCCCGACAGGGGCAGCCAGTCGTCTGCGCCGCCCATCAGGACAGCCTCTCGCAGGTGACTCCTTCCGGCAGAGTGTCTGCCACCGTGACGGTGTAGTCGCGGTAGCTGCGGGCGGCGTCCACATCGGGCTTGCGCTGGACGGTGACGGAGTCGAAGAGCTTATAGGCCGGGGCATTGCCCAGCTCAGAATCGTGCTTGAACACGATGAGCTCCCGCACGGCCATCTTGCCGCGGGCGGCGCTGTGGTCGTTCTCGAACATATTCAGGATGGCAGTCCACAGAAGTTTCAAATCATCCTCGGAGAAGCCGGTGGTCTTCCGGGCGAGGTTGGCCGAGACATAGCCCTCGGCGCGGTAGAGGGCGTAAGGCACGATGTGCTTGCGGCCCATCTCAGTACCCTTCTTCTCGGCGTCGGCCTCGGTGGTGATGGCCACGCGGGTGATGGTGACTTCCTGCGGGACGATGGGGTCCACCGAGCGGGCAAAGCTCAGCTGGACGGGGCCGCGCACCTGACCGCAGTTCAGCGCACCCTTGACGAAGGTGGTCATGACGGCACCGAAGGTGCGGATGTCGAAGTAGTTCTCACACATATAGTCCCGCAGCCTGGCATCGATGTCGGGGTCGGCCTTTTTGGCGGCTTTCAGGTCGGGCTCGATGCCCAGAGTTTTGATGGCCTCGGCGTCGCTGCGGTTGAGGGGAACGCCGTCCTTGATGTAGATACGATAGCCTTTTTCGTCCTCTTTCAGGGTCTCGACATAGTTGCGGATCTTCCGCTTGAGGCAGACGTCGGTCACCAGACCGTAGCCCGTCTCGGGGTCGATGCGGGGCATATTGCCTGCGTCGGGGTCGCCGTTGGGGTTGCCGTTCTCGACGTCGAACAGGATGACGAAATCATAGCGGTTCTTGATGGGCTCAGACATGGTTTATTCCTCCTCATTCTTTTTGGCGTAGCGTTTCTGGGTCTGGTGGTAGTAGCCGATCTCAAAGGCACCCTGCTCCGGCAGGCTGAGCCGCGCCGGGAAGCCTGTCTCGGGCAGCTGGGCCATCAGTTCGGTGAGCTGTTTGCTGAAATGCACCTCGTTGGGGGTGCTCATCTTCTGCAGATGCTTCTGAGCCAGCTTGACCAGCGTGGGGAAGGCCGTTGCCGGTGTGGCACAGGCCGAGTTGAAGTACCGGTCTTTGATGGTGGCATTGATGCCGGGGTTGGCGACGCTCTGGATCGTCTCCAGCACAGAGAAGAGACGCCCCAGAACATAGGGGACATTGCTGCTTTCGTTCAGGCTCACGGTAAATACCTCCTTGTTGAGCTCGGTGGGGTAGTTGCGGAGATAGTAGGCTTTCAGGATAGCGGCGCGGCCCCGGGTGACTTCCCGTTCGGCCCGGATGCGGAGGGTCACGCCGTTGAGCAGAGTGGCGGGGTACGGCCCGCCGGTGAGGATAGCCCGGAGCAGGTCGCCCACCAGCTGGGGCGATGGATTTTTGTCCCGGGATTTCTGGTTGACCGTCTCCTGCGCCAGCGCCCAGACCGACAGGTTTTCCCGCTTGTCGAAGGCGGGGCGGGTGATTTCGAGCCGGTCGGCGTGGTCCTGCAGATTTTTGGCAAACTGTCCGAAACTGCTGTGCAGGAAGAACCGGACGGAGAGCCGGGCCGCGTTGGGCGAGATGCCCAGCACATAGAAGTTCTGGTTCGGGTCCAGCTTGTCATCGAGGAAGGAGACGGGGCGTCCCTGAGAAAGGGCTTTCAGTGCGGCGGCAAGGTCGCTTTCCGAGACGCCGCGCGCCTCGGCACCGCCGCAGAAAAACATCAGCATGGCGTTTGAGTAGGCGGGAGCGGCGTTTTCGGCCCAGCAGACGATGGTGGTGTCGCCGATGCGCTGACAGCAGTTCCGGTCAGCCAGCAGCAGATTGAGGGCCGTGGTGTAGGCGAAGGCCGCATACTCGCTGACGGGGGCGTTGGCACCCTGCTCATGGCCATAGGAGCAGAAAGCGGGCGCGTTGAAGGAGACCAGCGCCGCACCGGCGGCCTGTGCGCCCATCACACCCTTGATGGCGGGGTGGATGCGGGCGATACCGGCCTCTTTGCCGGTGATGAGGCAGCGGGCCGTCTCGGCGTCGGCATCGGAGGTGTCAAAGGCGGACTGCCAGGCGGCCCGGATGTCCTTATCGGTGGTGGCCAGCCAGTCGGGACTGTCAGGTTCATCGGTGGATTCGTAGCCGAACACGAGGTTCGCGTTGTTGTTCAGGTCGGCCCACTGCTTTGCCAGCAGCGGGTGGGCGGGGGCTGCGGCGGGGTCCCAGTGGTCAAAAAAGGCGAGGATGGCTTTGGCGGCAGGGGAGTCTACTCCGTCGAGAACCTTGTGGTGAAGGGCGGCACAGGCTTCGAAGCACTGGCGGGAGCGCTCGGGCTTGCCCTTCTCGTCTGCGCCCAGCAGATAGGACGTATTGTCGCACAAAAAGTTCGCGGCGACGCCGGAGGCGCGCTTGACCCGGTGGGGGACAGGAAGCTCACGGGGGGCGATGACGGTCTTTTTGCCCTTGGGGACTTCCTGCCGCAGGTCATTGAGGGCGAGAAGCTGGCCGTCGGGGCCGAGGCGCAGTTCATAGCTGACCTTGAACTTGCTGTCCCAGCCAGGGGCCTCCACCTTGCCCTGCTTCAAGAGCTGTTCATAATAGGCGGTGAGTGCTTGGAGTATCATGTAAACACCTCCACGTCCCGGCATTCCATCACGCCGTCCACCAGTTTTGCGCGGAAGAACTGGCTGCGGATGTTGGCCGAATCAGAGTAATCGAGGCTGTGGAGCATGAAGCCGAGATCCTGCGTGACCTTCAGCGCCGGAATGCTGCCGCCCGGCCACTCCCGGAAGTTGGCCGGGAACTCCCGGCACCCGAAACAGGGCTGATGATAGCACTGGCCTTTGCGCAGGCGTCGGCGCAGGATGTCCTGAAACTTGCCGGGGTTGTCGCTGGGGGCGGCCTTGTCCGTCAAATCGAAGTGGCACTCGATGACGTAGTGGACGTCCTGCAGGACCATCGCGGCCCGCTGCTGGATGTCCTCCGAGGTGTAGAGCACCGGCGGCGTGCCGCCTTTGGCCGCACTGAGGGCGGCGGAGGACAGCAGGGTGGACTTGACCTCGTTGCGCCGGATGTTGGTGAACCGGATGGGCCGCTGGGTGTATTCCTCCGTGGATGCTTCGTCCTCGGAGTCAAGGCCGAAGGGCTTGAGCAGATAGATGCGGTCAACCGTATAACGCAGCCCGGGGTGCCAGTAGATGGCCTCCACAAGGCCCCGCGCGGCAGACGGAGTGATCATGTCGTAGCTCACACGCTCGGTCTTCATTTCCGGACGAGTGAAACAGGCATAGTCGCCCCATACTTCAATGAGCATGGACATCAGCATCGCCTCCTTTCCGGGTGAAGTTGAATTTTCAGACGAAGATGAATGTTAGCCATTGCAACCACCTCTTCACTATTTTACTTCATTTACTTGATAATCGGATATGTCTATATATCCTTTCTGAGCTTAGTATATTCTTTTTCGAAAGCGCTGTCAAGGAGTTGTGAGGAATTATCTGGAAAATGTTGAAAAAAAGTTCGTTTTTCCGTATACTGTTGGTGTCGTTGGAGGTTTGGATGCCTCTGATGAGGATTGAAATATTTAATTGATGTCGGAGATGTCAAGGGGAAGCGGCAAAGCGGTGTATGCTTTGCCGCTTCTCTCTTTTTAGAAGTAAAGGCCGATGCCCGTCTCCACATCCATGGCAAGGCCGGTCTTTTCACTGTAGCAGCTGGTGTCGGTGAGGATGGCCGAGCCATCGGGCAGAGGAGCAAGGGCTCCGGCGGCCCGGAGCCGTTCAAACTGCTGGGGATAACAGCAGACGCTGTAGATGCCCAGTTTCCGCCGCAGGGTCCGGGTCACAGGGCCGGTCTGCATCTGCTGGCAAAGGGCCGCGCCCTCGCCAAGGGGCAGGTAGACCGTGCGGGCAGCGTTCTCGATGAGGCGGAATTCCTCCGCTACCTGTGCAAAGGGGAGCTGGCAGCCCTGAATGCCGCGAAGAAATGCACCCAGAATCCCATGTTTGTCTATAGCGTTGGGAACGCTCAAATCAGAAGGCACGCCGCGCAGTTCGGAGAGCTCTTTGAAGTAGCGCTGAATGGCCCGGGGCGTGTCCAGTGTGTCCTGATGCCGGGCGGTGTAGTCCAGCGCGCTGACGTTCTGCCTGAGCATCTGGGGCGTGGAACACTCGTCCAGCCGGAACCGGTAGACGATGCTTTCCTCTGCGCCCCGCCGCCCCTCGCGGTTGCAGCGCCCGGCAGTCTGTAAGAGCGAGTCAAGACCGCACTGCTCGCGGTAAGCGACGGGAAAATCCACGTCCACGCCCGCCTCGATGAGAGAGGTGGACACCACCCGGCAGGGCAGACCATTTTTCAGCCGCTGGCGGATGTCGTCCAGCTGACGGCGGCGGTCGGCGGCGCAGAGCAGTGTGGTCAGGCAGTAGCTGCCCTCGGCGGGCAGAGCAGCGTAAAGCTGCTGGGCCGTCTTGCGGCGGTTGACCACGCAGAGCACCTGCGGGTGATTTGCCAGCCGGGCGGCGAACTCCTCCTGCGGCAGGGTGCCGAGGTCTTGCAGTGTGGTGCGCCGGAGCACTTCGTAGAGGCGGGGTGCGTCGGGCGTGATCTCCTGCGGGTGGAGCTCCGGCGCAAAGCGCCGGAACAGCGGCTCAAGGGCAGGCTGGGTGGCCGTGCAGAGGACGGCCGTGGAGTGGTAATGCTGGATGAGCTGGGCGATGGCGCTGACGCAGGGGGCAAGGTAGTCGCCCGGGAGGGTCTGCGCCTCGTCGAAGATGATGACGCTGTCGGCGATGTTGTGGAGCTTGCGGCAGCGGCTGCTGCGGTTGGCGTAGAGCGACTCGAAGAACTGCACTGCCGTCGTCACCACGACGGGGGCGTCCCAGTTTTCGCTGGCCAGCATCTGGCGGTACTGGGCGGGGGTCAGGTCGTCCTGCTCAACAGTCTTGTACTCGGCGTTGGAGAAGTCGGCCAGAACATCTTCTGCGCCCAGCAGGCCCGAGAAGACGGCGGCGGTCTGGTCGATGATGGACATATAAGGGATGACATAGATGACCCGCTTCATCTTCTGGGCGGCGGCGTGTTCCAGCGCAAAGGCGAGGGAGGCGAAGGTCTTGCCGCCGCCGGTGGGTACGGTGAGGGTGTAGAGCCCCTGCGGGCCGTGAGCGCCTTTCTCGAGACAGGCGCGGAGGACGGTGTTGCGCTGGACGCTGACGGGCGAGGGCGACTCGGCCCCGAGATAGCGCTGCGCCTGTGCGGAAACGATGTCCCGCAGCGCGGCGATGTCCGTGCCGCTGCCCCGGGGTGCGGCCTTGCCGTCCATAAAGGTCTCGGTGTCGATGAAGTCGGCGTCCACGAGGCAGGAGTAGAGCATCCGGGTAAAGAATGCGAGGCTCAGCGGGTCGGCGCAGGCCCACGCGGGCGGCGTCGAGGCGGGGAGCGTTACTTCCTGCCAGCCGTCGTAGGAGGCTACTGGCTTCTTGCTCCGGCCAAACAGGGTGGCGTCGCCCGGGTCATCGGCGGGGCTCCCGCCGTCGGGCAGGCCGCTGTGGTGTCCGGCCACCGCAAAGGCGGCGTGGGGATGGTGGCGGACCCAGGCCTCCTGCGCCCCGGCGGTGGAGTGGTCCACCTTGGGGCCGCCTTTGAGCCGCAGCTGGAAGGCGTCGCTGTACTTCCCGACGTCGTGGAGCCACGCGGCAAATTCGGCCTCACTCTGCGCCCCGAAGGGGGCTGCGAAGGAACCGGCCAGCCTGGCAGTGCCGGCGAGATGGTCGTAGACGGTCTGGGTGCGGGTTCCGTCCTCGCTGATGTGGGCAAGACGTGTGGAGTGCTCCATAAAATGACCTCCTGACTCTGGTTTGCAATAAGGATACGCTTTTGAAAAAGCGGCTGTCAACAAAACGCGCTTTTCAACGAAAAATTCTGGGACTTTGCACAAAAAGCAGACGGAAAAATCTGCAATGTGACAAAGACGAAAGAAACGAGTTTTTTCTTATTTTTATGATAATGCAAATGCTGTCCGATAAACTGGACTTTTGCTTATTTTTCAGGCAAAAATGAAAAGAGAACTGCGTTTGCTGTGCTGAGGGAGGGAGACCGTCTGTCGGCAGAGAAAAAATGAAGATGTTGTGTACAACAACACCGCATTAAGATGGAATTAAGGCAGGGTTAAGAAAACTGCAAGAAAAGTGCAGAGTTATTCCATCTTGGAATGGACTTTCGGGAAAATCAAGGCGAATATCCCCCTTTTCATTTGCTGAAATCTGTTGTATTATGAATAACGGATATGGAATCTGAGCAAAATGCGCCTGGATGAAGCGCAAACGGGAATGATAAGAAAAATAAAGGGCAATAGGGGGAGAGCTACGATGGACGAAAAAGATTACGAGCTGCTGCACGCGCTGGACGAGACGCGCAACATCACCCACGCAGCGGACAAACTGTACATGACCCAGTCGGCACTTTCCAAGCGCATCAAGGCGCTGGAACAGGAGCTGGGGGTGGAGATCGTCCTGCGCTCGCGGCAGGGCATCCGCTTCACGCCGGCCGGTGAACAGGTGCTGCTCCACAGCGCTGCCGCCGCCCGCGAGATGGAAAAGATGCGCCGCCAGCTGGCTTCCATCCAGGGCGAAGCCTGCGGTACCCTGCGGGCCGGCATCTCGGTGAACTTCTCCTACTACCGCCTGCCCGAGGTGCTGACCGAGTACCACAAAGCCTACCCGAAGGTACGCCTCGACATCGCTACCGGCCACAGCCGGAACATCTATCAGCAGATGCTGGATTCTTCGCTGGACGTGGCAGTGCTGCGGGGCGAGTATCCGTGGGACGGCACCCAGTTCCTGCTCTCGCAGGAGAATATCTGCCTGATCTGCAGCGAGGAGAACAAGGACAGGCCCATCTCCGATTACCTTTATATCGACCACAGCAGCGACGCTACCATCAGCGCCCAGATGGCCCGCTGGCGCTATGAGAACGGCGTGACCAACGATGCGGGCAATTTTGTGGTGGACAACATCATGGTCTGCCGCGAGATGGTGGAGCGGGGACTTGGCTGGGCGCTGATACCGGAAGTGGCGCTGGATAACTTCAAGGGCTATGTCAAGCCCTGCACCTTCGAGAACGGTGAGCCCTTCGTCCGGCGCACCTATATTTTCTGCCAGAGAGACACAGCCGCCCTGCCGCAGGTGCAGCTCTTTATGGACATGCTCAAAAAGCACCGCTGAGAGGAGAAAAACATGGAAACGACTGTTTCGCTGGTCCAGATGCTGGATGCACGGGAGCGCCGGGTGCAGCACCAGCAGGAGCTGCTGGCCCGGTACCACAAGCCTCTCATCTGCTTTACCATGAATATCTGCGGCCCGGTAAAGGATTCGCCCCTCATCCGGCGGGGCTTTGCGCGGGGGCGTCAGCTGCTGCGCCAGCAGTTTCTGCGGGCAAAGCTGACGCCGCTGTATCAGGACGCCGTCCGGGAAGTGACCGGCTGCGAGGCGTTCTATGTGCTGGACGCCGACCCGCTGACCATCAAGAAATTCACCACCGACATCGAGGACGCCACCCCGCTGGGGCGGCTGTTCGACATGGACGTCATCCGCCCGGACGGCCTCAAAGTGGACAGAGAAGAGCTGGACCTCGAAGGCCGCCGCTGTCTCATCTGCGGCGGGCCTGCTAAGGTGTGCAGCAGCCGCCGCATCCATACCGTGGCCGAACTGCAGAAAAAGACGACGGAGATCCTGACCGAGGCCCGGGACGCGCAAGACATCGCCGACGCGGCCCGTCTGGCCGTCCGCGCCCTGCTCTACGAAGTGACCACCACCCCGAAGCCCGGCCTTGTGGACCGGCGCAACAGCGGAAGCCATAAGGACATGGACGTCTTCACCTTCATGGACAGCGCCGCAGCGCTCTACCCCTATTTTGAAGCCTGCGCCCGGACGGGCCGCGAGACGGCGGAACAGCCCGCGCCCGAGACGTTTGCGGCCCTGCGGCCTCTGGGCTGTGAGGCCGAGGGCGAGATGCTGGACGCCACCGGCGGCGTCAACACCCACAAGGGCGCGGTCTTTTCGGTGGGCATCGTCTGCGCGGCGCTGGGACGCCTCGACCGCTCCCTCTGGGCCGACGCTGCCCGGGTATTGGCGGAAGTATCCGCAATGACGGCGGGCCTGACCGAGAAGGATTTTGCAGGCGTCACTGCCGAGAACGCCGCCACCGCGGGCCAGAAGCTTTATATCCGGTACGACATCACCGGTGTGCGGGGGCAGGTGGAAGCTGGACTTCCCGCAGTGCTGAATGTCGGTCTGCCGGTGCTGGAAGAGGGCCTTGCCAGGGGTTACGACTTCGACCGCGTCGGCGGCGGCGCACTGCTGGCCATCCTGGCCAACAGCACCGATACCAACATCATTGCCCGCTCGAGCCGGGAGCGTCAGCTGGCCCTCACCGAAGAGCTGAAAGCCCTTCTCGCCCAGACACCTTACCCGGACAAAGATGCGCTCGCGGCGCTGGATGACCGATTCATTGCAGAAAATCTCTCGCCCGGCGGCAGTGCCGATCTGCTGGCGCTGACCTGGCTGCTCCATTTTGTTACTACTGAGGGGAATATCGATGAGTGAATATACCATTTCGCAGGTCTATCCGACCGATAAAACCGTTCTGGCCCAAATCGACACACTGCTGAGTCAGGAGGGCATCCGCCGCGACGGCAATCTGGACTATATCTGCGCCATGTTCGACGAGGAATACAACGTCATCGGCACCGGCAGCTGCTTCGGCAACACCCTGCGGTGCTTCGCCGTCAGCAGCGCCCATCAGGGCGAGGGTCTGCTGAACCAGATCATCACCCACCTCATCGAGGTGCAGTGCGCGCGGGGGAATATGCACCTGTTTCTCTACACCAAGGTGAAAAGCTCCAAGTTTTTCGGCGACCTCGGCTTCTACGAGATCGCCCAGGTGGAGGATACTCTTGTCTTCATGGAGAACCGCCGCGACGGCTTCGGGGCCTATCTGCGCGATCTGGAAAAGACCAGGACCGAGGGCAAAAGTGCGGCCCTCGTCATGAACGCGAACCCTTTTACCCTCGGTCATCAGTATCTTGTGGAAAAAGCCGCTGCCGCCTGCGACACGCTCCACCTGTTCGTGGTCAGTGAGGACGCCAGCCTCGTGCCTTTCGCCGTGCGCAGGAAGCTGGTGGAGGCGGGCGTGGCCCATCTGCCCAACGTCGTGCTCCACGACAGCGGCCCCTACATCATCTCGAATGCCACCTTCCCCAGCTACTTCCTGAAGGATGAGGCCGCTGTCATCGACGGCCACGCCCGGCTGGACCTCGCCGTCTTTACGAAAATCGCGGCGGCGCTGAACATCACCGCCCGCTATGTGGGCGAGGAGCCTGCCAGTCAGGTGACGGGGCTTTACAACCAGATCATGTGCGAGCAGCTGCCCAAAGCGGGCATTGAGTGCGTCGTTGTACCCCGCAAAGAAGCAAACGGCAAGGCCATCAGTGCTTCCACCGTCCGCCAGTGCCTGCAGAGCGGCGATTGGGATACCCTCGAGACGCTGCTGCCCAGGACCAGCCTCGACTATTTCCGCAGCCCGGAGGCAGAGCCGGTGCTGGCACGCATCCGCAATGCGGGCAATGTCGTGCATTACTGAGAAAAACTTCCTCTCTCTTTGTGGTCATGACAACAGAAATAGGACGAAGCATCTGTTATAATAGGCCCATCAAGAAAAGGAGAGTGTGGATATGATACGTAAAATCATTCATATAGACGAAGAAAAATGCAATGGCTGTGGTGCCTGTGTCACTGCCTGCCATGAGGGTGCCATCGGCCTCGTGAACGGAAAGGCCAAGCTTATGCGCGACGACTACTGCGACGGCTTCGGCGACTGCCTGCCCGGCTGCCCCACCGGTGCCATCACCTTCGAGGAGCGGGAGGCCGCTGCCTACGATGAGCAGGCTGTGCTGGAAAACAAACAGAAAAAGGCTGCTGCCGCTGCCGAAAAGCCCGTCTTCCACGGCTGCCCGGGCAGCGCCATGCGCCAGTTTGACCGCCAGCAGGCCGCACCGGCTGTAGCTCCTGCCGCCGCCGAGCCCTCGCAGCTGGCCCAGTGGCCTTGCCAGATCAAGCTCGTGCCGGTGAATGCACCCTATTTTGACGGTGCCAAGCTGCTTATCGCCGCCGACTGCACCGCCTACGCCTACGCGAACATCCATCAGGAGTTCATGCGCGGCCATGTTACCCTCATCGGCTGCCCCAAGCTGGATGCCGTGGACTACAGCGAGAAGCTGACCGAGATCATCCGCAATAACGACATCAAGAGCGTTACCGTCCTGCGGATGGAAGTGCCTTGCTGCGGAGGTCTCGAACACGCCGCCGTCACTGCCCTCAAGAACAGCGGCAAGTTCATCCCCTGGAATGTCGTCACCTTCTCGGTGGATGGCCGTATCCTCGACCGGTAAATAATCGCAAACCAAAAAAGCAGACGCTGCACGAAGCGTCTGCTTTTTCTGTATCATTCAGTTTGTGGTCTGGGCGGCAGACTGTATCATCTTCCAGACAGACTCGATGCTCTGGCGTATCTGAGCCAGCGTGGCGATGTCCTCGTCACTCATCCGGGAAGCCGGGGGAGAGAGCACCGTCTTGGCAGAAGCCACCGTGCCGGTAAGCTGGATGTGGACGTTGTGGTCCGGGATGGTCAGCAGCACATGGATGGGCGTGGTCTTCGAGAAGAGAGCGTCCGTCGAAAAGCCGAGCACGAGGGTCGTGCCGTCGGCTGCGGCGGGGAACTGATAGTAGCGGTAGCCGTCTCGCGCGGCGGAAGGAGAGACTTTTTTAAGCCCCTTGAGCGAGAGGGTGAAACCGGAAAGCTCCTGCAGCTCGACCTTGTTCGTCTCGACGCCCAGTACGGCGGCAGCCTGCGTCTGGGAGATGTAGTCTCCCAGACTCCACTCGGGCAGAAGAACGCTTGCGAGGGAGAGTTTATCGGTGACAGCCTGACGCAGAACGGTGTAGAGCTGCCCGATGTCGAAGAGCGTCTCTTCCGAGTCGATATAGACCCGGGTAAAGGGAGACGTCCTGACGGAGTCGTCTTCGTTGAGCTGGTAGAAGGAAAGCTGCAGCTTTCCGGGCGCATACTGCCCGCTGACGCTGCCGCTGGAAGCGTTCACCCGCTCGAGGATGTTCAGCAGCGGCGGCTTATCCGGGCTGTTGGGCGCTATCTCATACCGGAAGGTGAAGGATGCACCGGTTTGCAGAGCCGAGATTTTGCTGTGCAGCTGGAAAAAGACCACGCCCACAGCGGCCACTACAGCCACCAGCACGACCGCTAAAGCAACAAAAAGCGGATTGACACGTTTTTTGGGAGATGCCATCTGCAAGACCTCCTGTCATAGACTCTATGATTATAGCATACGAGCAGGCAGACGAAATGTCAAGCCGGAACTTGACGTTATCAGACGGTCAGCGTATACTGTCTGATACATCTTATATAAGGTAGAAGGAGGCAGAGATGAAAATAGCGATACTTGGTACCAGCGGCAGCGGGAAATCCACGCTGGCAAAGCGCCTGGGGGAGAGATACGGCCTGCCGGTGCTCCATATGGATACCGTGCATTTCCTGCCCGGCTGGGTGGAGCGGCCCTTCGCCGAGGAAGAAGCCATTGTCCGGCAGTTTCTCGACGAGAACGCAGGCGGCTGGGTCATCGACGGCAATTATACAAAGACCTGCTATGCCCGTCGGCTGGAAGAAGCGGATAAGATCATCGTGCTCTGGTTTTCGCCGCTGGTCTGCCTCTGGCGGGCGGTACGGCGCTGGCAGCAGAACAAAGGCCGTGTGAGGGAGTCGTCTGCGCCTGGGTGCGAAGAGAAGATAGATGCCGAATTTGTCCGCTGGATCCTCCACGATGGGCGTACAAAGCAAAAGTGGGCGAAGATGGAGAGGATCGGGGAAAAGTACCCGGAGAAATATGTATTGATCCGGAACCAGCGGGAGCTGGATGGGTTCTTGAAGGAACTTTGAACTGGTTGTCGCGCCGGTGGCGCGGGGGCAGAGCGCTTTTGCATTGGGGCTAAGTTCTCTTTTGCGTGCCAAAAGAGAACCAG
>OGHR01000888.1_pt1 | contig 20061 bp, 15 predicted proteins | sample 1571621 | NCBI WGS metagenome assembly OGHR01 (sample SAMEA2582038, study PRJEB24529) | metagenome | biome: Human gut stool | place: China | collected 2011
GGGGAGCCTCTGGCGAAACCGTTCACTTTGCGGGGACTGCCAAGGCCTCTCCTACCAGGAGAGGTGGCACGCCGTCAGGCGTGACGGAGAGGTTGTACAAAGGGAAGCCTGCCCATAACCAAAAAAGCCCCCGGCACGATGCGGAACGTGCCGGGGGCTTTTCGTACAAAGCGGAGGGATGCGGAAACTCTCCGCCCTGGGGGTTGGTTATTTAGTGGATCAGTTCGCTGTGGTCTGCGCCGCCCACGGTGAGGGTGGCAGAGCTGCCGCTATGGGTGAGGGTGAAGAGGGTGTCCTCCGCGCCCAGCGACAGCATGGCGTCGATGTCCAGCGCCGTCTCACGGCTCTTCGTGCGGAAGACGAGGGTATCTGCGCCCTGCGCTTTCAGTTCTGCCAGATTGCCCAGACAGCCGAAGAGGGTGGCGGTATCAGAATCTGCCGTGACGATGTAGCTGGCAGACTCCTGATGCATCTCGTAGGTCGGCGCACCGGTTATGGTGAGGACGACGGCGTCACTCGAGTTTTCTTCTGCCTCAGGCTGCATGACCGGCAGAATCTTCACGCTCGTCGAGCCACATCCCTTGCAGAAGTATTCTACTTCGCCTGCCGAGTCCTGAGTTGCAGCCACTCGACTGATTTCTTTCCAGTTATGGGTATGCCCGCTCTCGGTCTTGCCGTCGATTCGAGCCACAAAGCCGCCCGTCATGTCAGAGAGGTCCAGCTCTATTTCTTCGCCTTTGACCGGTGTACCTGTAGTGTTGCCGTTCGATGAATATCCACCGGAACCAATAGACGCTCCATCACCCAAATATCCTTTATACCGGTTTCCAGCTTTTCCACCTTTTGCAGAGACCTGTATATTTCCGTAAATTTTCACCGTTCCACTGCCAGAACCACCGCCTCCGATGCCGGCCGCACTAGTCCCTCCCCGTGCATCTACTTTTGCGTTGCCGGAAATCGTGACATCGCCATCTTTCCAGCCACCGCCACCAATGCCAGCGCCTCCACGTTCGCTTGTACCGCCAACTGCCTCTTCGACCACTGCATTTCCAGAAATCGTAACAGTTCCATTCCCGACACCGCCACCGCCGATGCCAGCGCCATTATAGTTTCCCTGTGCCTTTTTAATAACCGCGTTCCCGGTAATCGTCACATCTGCATTTCCTCTGATTCCGCCACCGATACCCGCGCTATAGTTTCCACCTGTTGCAGTAATTGTACCGCCGGTGATGCCCAATTTCGATGTACTATTATTATTATCGCTCCCGATTCCTGCACCTCCTGAACCGCCAACTGCCATTAAAGTATTCTGGTTACTGTCCGCTGTGATGGTCAGTTTTCCGCTCGAAGTATTATCATTTTTCTCGACGCCAGCATAGCCGTTTCCACTCTTCAGGGTATTGTCTCCCTCCAGCTTCAGGGTCGTGTCACCTTCGCCTTTTACAGACAGCGCGGCCTTATTATCTTTGCTCACATCGATATTCACGTTTTCGATCGTGACCGTCGTATCCTTTTTGGTGTAGTTGTTGATAATCGTAATGATATGCTTCGCCGCTTCGCTCACAGCCTTTGTCACCGTGTCGGCGGTGTTGTCCTCATAGGTCATGATGTCATCGTCGTCATCTGCGGCCTCCTCGACAGGCTTCGGCCCGGTCGGTGCCTCGAGGTTGGCGGCGTCGGTCTTCCCTTCGGGCTTCTGCGTATCCGGCGTGTCCGGCGTGTCCGGCGTCTTCGGCTCTTCTTCCGCAGGCTCTGGGCCGTCCTTTTTCTGGGCTTCCCCGCTGTTCACGTTCTCGGGCCAGACGACGAGCTCCGTGCCGGTCTCCTCCGCAGGCTCTCCCGGCTCGGCATCCACCACCGGCTTCTGTCCTTCAGCCTCGTCCGCCGTGTCGTCGTCTGCCGACCCGTCAGAGTTGTTCCCAGCCGTTTTGTCCGGGTCCTCGCCGCCCTTGATGACCACCGCCGTGTCATCTTTCTCGCCGATGTCCTTATCGTCTTTCGCATCGCCGACACGGACAAACGTGTCGCCGTCTTCCGTAACGGTCACCGTAATATCACCTTTACTGATATCATACTCCTTTGCCAGTGCCGCCGGGGCTGCCGCCGAAAGCGCCACGCTCAGGGCCAGGGCGGCTGCCGCCGCACGCTTCATATTTTTCCGTAACCGCATACTCTTTTTTACCTCCCGAATTTTATTGCAGGATTTCTGCGGCTCTATTTTACCCCCCCCCCCTATATCCTTGTCAAGTCCTTTTCATGACATACCAGCGTAGATTCATGAATAGTATGACTTTTTCGGCACAGCAAAAAAAGAACAGCCTCGCCTTTCCGGAGAAAAGCGGAGCTGTATCATTTTATAGCCTCTTCGCCAGCAGATACCGGTCATACCCGCCGTACATCTCCCGGCGGCAGACGATCTCAAAGCCGCTGGCCAGGGCGTTGTTGAGGCTGTACTGATTTTCCGGGCTGACGGTGGCCCCGATGCCCACGATGCCGGGGCGGAGCCGGGCAAGCGCCGCCTCCAGCAGCTTCCGCTGCAGACCGTTGCCCCGGTAGTCGGGGTGGACGATGGCGCTGTCGGCGTTGGCCCAGCCGTCCCACTCTTCTCGCGGGATGCCCATAAAGGCGGCGTAGTTGTGCGCGTCCTGCCCGCAGTACCGCAGGATGAAGTAGGCCCCCAGCCGCCCGCCGTCCCACCCGCCGATGCACAGGTCCTCTTTCAGGTAGCGGGCGATGTTTTCCAGCGTGTCGGGTACGAACTGCTCCGGGTGGGGCATCGCGGCCCGCACCTCGTTCTGCAAGGCGTAAAAGGCGGCGGCATCCTCCGGCCCGGCAGCGCGCAGGGTCATGGTGCGGCTTGCGGGCCGGCCGCACACTTTGTGCAGAAGAACTTCCATTCTTGCTCTATCCCTCCAAAATAAAATCATACTTTCCGGCTGATTCCAGTATAAATGCCGTTTGAATCATTGTCAATTTATGCTATAATATTTGCAGAAAGAGTTTTTGTGCTCAGGCACAGCTTTTTCGGAAGTCCAGGCAGGGCCGCCCTGCCCGTGTACCGGAGGAAACGAACCATGAGAGATTCCAGCTTATCCCCTTCCAGCCGCCTGGGTGGTGCTGTCATCAGCGACCGCATCGTCAGCGCTCTGCTGGAGGAACTGCGCACAGGCCGCTATGCACAGACCGACCGTCTGCCCGCCGAGGTAGACCTTGCCGCCGAACTCGGCGTCAGCCGCACCGTCATCCGCGATGCGCTGAGCGAGATGGAGCGTGCGGGTTACATCGAGCGGGTGCGCGGCATCGGCACAGTGGTCAACCGAAGTGTCCTGAACCTGCGCAGCCGGTTGGACCAGAAGCTGGAGTATTACCCGCTCATCCGCAGCTTTGGCAGCTACCCCCACGCCGACGGCATCCAGATCTACCCCGTCCGCGCAGGCGAAGAGCTGGCCCGTGATCTGGCCATCGAGCCCGGCGACGATGTCATCTGCATCAAGAAGCGCATCCTCGCCGACACCACCCCCGTCATCTACTCCATCGACTACCTGCCCCGCGCCCTGTTTGGGAACCGGGACTACACCCGCATCGACCTGTCGGGTGACATCTTCGATGTTCTGGAGCGGGAGTGCCGCCAGCAGGTGGCCTCCAATGTGGCCCACCTCAAGGCCAGCTGCGGCGACGAGCCCATCCGGGCTGCCATGCGTCTGGCCCCGGGCGAGGCCATGCTGCTGCTGGATGAGATATGCTACAACCGGCTCTGCCATCCCGTCATGCGTTCGTTGAGCTACTACACGAACTTCTTCGACTTCTCGATTCTTCGAAAGCTTCTTTGACGGAGGGAAACAAAAAATATGCGTCATCTGATCGATCCGTTGGATTTCAGTCAGCAGGAGATCACCTCTCTGCTGGACCTGGCCGACCGCATCTGCGCCGACCCGGCTGCCTATCAGGACGTGGCCGCCCACAAAAAGCTGGCCACTCTGTTCTACGAGCCGTCCACCCGTACCCGTCTTTCGTTTGAGGCCGCGATGCTGAACCTCGGCGGACATGTCCTCGGCTTCCCGAGCGAGACCGTCTCCAGTGCATCCAAGGGCGAGAGCGTGGCCGACACCATCCGCGTCGTCTCCTGCTACGCCGACATCGTGGCCATGCGCCACCCCAAGGAGGGCGCACCGCTGCGGGCCAGCCGGTACTCCCGCATCCCTGTCATCAACGCAGGCGATGGCGGCCACCAGCACCCGACCCAGACCATGACCGACCTGATGACCATTCGCCGCCGCAAGGGCCGTCTGAACGACCTGACCATCGGCCTGTGCGGCGACCTCAAGTTTGGCCGCACCGTCCACTCCCTCATCAAGACCATGGCGCGCTGTGAGAACATCCGCTTCGTCCTCATCAGCCCCGAGGAGCTGCGGGTGCCGGACTACATCATCACCGACGTGCTCGAGGCCAACCACATCCCCTACAAGGAGACCCGCAGCCTCGAGGAGTCCATGCCTGAGCTGGACATCCTCTACATGACCCGCGTCCAGAAGGAGCGTTTCTTCAACGAGGAAGACTATGTCCGTCTGAAGAACAGCTATATCCTCACCAAAGAGAAGATGGCCCTTGCCAAGCCTGACATGGCCGTGCTCCATCCCCTGCCCCGCGTCAATGAGATCACGCTGGACGTGGACGACGACCCCCGGGCCGCCTACTTTGAGCAGGTGCAGAACGCCGTCTACATCCGCATGGCGCTGATCATGACACTGCTGGGCCTCAAGGACCCCAAGGCTGAAAAGGAGGGCAACTGAGATGCTGAACATTGATGAAATTCAGAACGGTATCGTCATCGACCATATCAAGGCAGGCACGGCCATCGGCCTGATGGACCTGCTGGGCATCAAGGGCAACCGCACCTCCAGTGTGGCCCTCATCCAGAACGCCCGCAGCCACAAGGCAGAGTCGGGCCGGAAGGACATCATCAAGGTGGAGGGCGACGCCTCCTGGCTCAACCTCGATGTGCTGGCCTATCTCGACCCCGACATCAGCGTGACCATCATCGAGAACGGCAAGGCTGTCAAGAAGGAAAAGCCCCAGCCCCCCAAGCGTCTGGTCAACATCGTGCGGTGCAAGAACCCCCGCTGCATCTCCTCCATCGAGGAAGAGTGCGACCAGATCTTCGAGCTGAGCTCCAACGGCAAGTATCGCTGCATCTACTGCGAGCAGGAGCTGCAGGTCAAGCCGGAATAATAGAAAATAAACGATAAAAGCCGCCTGTCATTCAACGAACGACAGGCGGCTTTGCTTTTGATCCTCAGACTTTCCGGCGCAGCAGGCTCATCGGCGGCAGCTCCGGGGTGGGGATGGTATAGCGCTCCATCGCGTGGGGCGTGGACTCCACCAGCTCACCGGCCTCATTCTTGATCCACTCGGGGTCCAGCGGGATGCTGCGGCCATCCGGGCAGAGCACTTCCAGCGTGTCGCCGAGGCTCCACTTGCCCCGCTGCTGGCAGCTGGCGACGCCGTTCTCCCAGCCGTCCACCGTACCGACAAACTCCCACTCGCGGATGTAAGTCGCGCTGTCGGTGGCCTGACGGGCCTGCTCCCGGCCAAAGTAGAAGCCGGGCGAATAGTGGCGGTGACTGGTGCGGGTCAGCTCATCCAAAACCTCTTCCGGCAGCTCGAAGTTCTCGTTCATCGGGTCGGCCAGATACTGGTCGAGGGCGCGGCGGTAGGCCGCCGTCACGCTGGCGACGTAGTAGAACGTCTTGGCGCGGCCCTCGATCTTGAGGCTGTCCACGCCTGCCTTGCAGATGAGGTCGAGGAAGGGCGCGGTACACAGATCGTTGGCGTTGAGGATGTAGCTGCCGTTCTCGTTCTCGCCGATCTCATAGAGCTGGCCCGGGCGGGTCTCCTCGCTGAGATAGTACTTCCAGCGGCAGGGCTGGGCGCACTGGCCGCGGTTTGCGTCGCGGCCTGCCATGTAGTTGGAGAGCAGGCAGCGGCCCGAGACGCTCATGCACATGGCTCCGTGGACGAAAGCCTCGATTTCCAGCTCCGGCGGGGTCTTGTCGCGGAGGGTGGCGATGTCCTGCAGGGTCATCTCCCGGGCCAGCACCACCCGCTTCGCGCCCATATTGTAGGCGGCGCGGGCAGCGGCCCAGTTGGTGATGCCGGTCTGGGTGGACATATGGACGTCGATGTCGGGCGCGAACGTCTTGCAGGCATCCAACACGCCGAGGTCGGCCACGATGAAGGCGTCCACACCGGCGGCGGCAGCGTCCTTGATGGCCTGAGGCAGACGGTCAGCCTCCTCGTTGGTGGGCAGGGTGTTCATGGTCAGGTAGACCTTGCGGCCCCGGGCGTGGGCATAGATGACGCCCTCGCTCAGCTGCTCCGGGGTGAAGTTGGTGGGTGCAGAGCGCATCCCGAACTCGGGCAGAGCGCAGTAAACGGCGTCCGCGCCGTAGTTGATGGCATACCGCAGACGCTCGAGGTCGCCTGCCGGGGCCAGAAGTTCCGGTATCTGTAACATGGTATTCCTCTTTTACTTCATACTTTTATTAACTTTAGCCGCCTCATCGCAGTTTTTCTGATGGTCTGCGTAGGTGCGGGCGTAGTAGTAGTGACCGGCAAGGTCGGTGACGAAGAAATAGGCGTCCTTCGCCTCATCGTCGGGCTGCGGGGCAAGCGCCGCACGGATGGCCGCGATGCCGGGGTTGGAGATGGGGCCGGCGGAGAGGCCGGTGCAGGTGTAGGTGTCGTAGGCTTCCAGAATGTTCTCCGGGATGCTGTCCCAGCCGCCGTAGTAGGGCGCGACCCAGTTCCAGAGGTAGTTGTTGTCGGCGTCGCTCTGGACGTAGCTGGAGGTGTTGCTCTGCAGTTTGGGGTAGGGTGAACCCTCGGCCAGACGGTTGCGGAACACCTGCGCCACATTATCGTCCTGGTCGTTGCCGGCCTCCTCCTGCACGAAGGACGCCAGAGTGACCACCTCGGAGAGGGTCATCCCCTGCTTTTCCATCTCGGCATACATCTCATCGGTGATCTGCTTGTCGAAGTGAGAATAGAACGTCTCAACGTAATGATGGACGGTGTCATCCTTCCGAAAATCGTAGGTATCCGGGAAAAGATAACCCTCGCACTTGAGAAAGCGGTCCGGGGCGTCCTTGTCATCGGGGACGTACTGCCAGAACCTGTACTGGCTGAAATCGCCGGTGTTGGCCTCCTTGAGGAAGTCCTCGGCGCTGCACAGCCCGGCATCTTCCATTTTTTTCGCAATGGCGATGGCCGTCGTACCCTCGGGGAAGGTCAGCCGGACGCTGTCGGCCTTCGCGTAGGCGGAAAGTGCCTCGATGATGTCGTCGTAGGAGCTGCCGGGGGCGAGGTCGAACTCGCCGTATTGGAGCTTGCCTGCCGCGCCCTGCTTGCCTGCATACCAGCGGAAGACGTGGGGGTACTTGATGACGCCCGCCGTCTTGAGCTTCTGGGCGATGGCTGCCACGCCGCTGCCCTGCTGGATGCTCACACTCACCGGTTCGCCAGCGGAAGCACTGCCATTGATCTCTTTTCGGATGGCCAGCAGACAGCCGCCCGCCGCCAGTACCAGGATCAGCAGCACGATCAGGATCATTTTCGCTGCGCCGCCTTTTCTGCTTTTTCTATGTTTTGCATCGTGTGCCATGTACACACTCCTTTACCATTCCGTTCAGCTTTCCATCATCAGCCGCATATAGCTTTCTTCCACATCGAAAGGCTCCGCGTCGAACCGTATCATGCCGTAGTCCTGCCGGGTGCCTTCGCCGAGAAAAAGATTCTGAGCCGCGCCCACTGTGATGACGGCGCGCTCCACGATGACCTCCTTCTCCCGGGCCGCTTCCATCAGCACCTCGGCAGAGCGGTCATCATCGGCCATCAGCTCCACAAAATAGAGGGTGTCCTCCCGGCGGAAGTAGATGCCGTAGCCTTTCTCGCTGGACACGATGGTCGCGCCCCGGGCGTAGAGGTCGGTCAGCACGACGGCCATCTGCTCCGGCGGGAACTGGACGGTATCGGGATAGAAGCGCTCCCGCAGCTCACAGAGCTTGCGGGCCGTCACGGAGTCGAACTCCGCCTGACTCCACAGGTTGCGGGACACCTCCCGGGGCAGGCAGCGAAGGGCAAAAGCCCGCTGGAAACCCTTGTTTTCCAGCAGCGCGGCCTGCTCCTGTCCGGCCGGAACGGCCACGGTGAAGCCCGCGCCCCGCAGCTTCTGCTGCGCACAGAGATAGTCTACGAGTCCTGCCAGAAGCAGGCTTCCCTGCCCGCAGAGGCCGTAGAGGTAGCTGCCGCTGCGTCCCTTGAGGGTGACGGGGACCGCCAGCGCCGCAGCGGCTATCTCGTCATTTTCCTCAGCGACGTAGATATTTTCCGCCCCGGCGAACTTTTCCAGAGCAGTCTTGATGAACTCGGCGCTGTCGCCGCGTTCTTTCTGCCACAGTGCCACGACTGCCGCCTCATCCGACGGCTGCATCAAACGATACATCGATAGTATCCCTCCCATTTTCGCGGTTATCCGAGTTCTTTTTCCGCCAGCGCCCGCACCTCGGCCTGAATCTCCTCGATGGTGCGCATGGCTCCATTTTCCGTGCAATGGACGGTGGCCCAGCCCAGATGCGCCGCACAGTACTCGGCGGCACGGCGGCTGCGGGCCAGATATTCGATGTCCTTTTCGTGGACGTCCTTCCTGCTCTCGTCGCCGTGGTAGCGGCCGGTCATGAGCTTCTGGCTCACAGCGGGGTCTACCTGTAAGTACACCACAGCGTCCGGTGCGGGCAGGCCCAGCAGCCTGTATTCGTAGTCAAAGGCCCAGCGGAGGAAGTCGTCCCACTGCTCCGGCGGGAGCTTGGAGCACTGATGCACCGCGTTCGACGTGGTGTAGCGGTCGGCGATGACGATGCCGCCCGCCTCGTAGAAGCTGCCCCACTTGGTCTTATAGCTGGCGTACCGGTCCACCGCATAGAAGCTGGACGCCGCATAAGGGTTGACGTCGTCGGGTTTGTCGCCGAACTGACCGGAGAGGTACATCTTTACCAGCGCACTGGAATCGCTCTCGTAGTCCGGAAAGGTGATCTCCATCACCCTTCGACCGCTCTCGGCCAGATGGGCGGCCAGCAGCTTTGCCTGGGTGGCCTTGCCGGAGCCGTCCAGCCCTTCGATGACAAGAAGCCTGCCCTTGCTCATTCTGCCTTCTCCCCTTTCAGCGCGGCGTACCGGGCGCGGACTTCGGCGGTGCGGCCGCAGCACATCTTGCCCTCCGGGCAGGGGCCGGACACGCAGGCCGGGCCGGCGGTGCGGAAGATATGGGGTGCCACCGGGTAGACCAGCCGCAGCATCTCTTCGGCCAGCTGCCGTATCTCCCACTGGGCGCGGCTGCAGCAGCGCAGGTGGAAGAAGTTCTGCAGGCTGCGGGCGTTCATGGTCACCACCATCTTGGTCTCGCAGGCGTTGGGCAGGACAAAGCGGGCGTCTTCGTTGGCCTGCTTGGAAGCCTTGGCCCGGGCCTGCTTTTCGGGCAGACCTTCGGCCATCAGGCGGGCGGTGTGGCCGTCCTCCAGCTTCTGCACGAGGTCGAGGTAGCGCCTGGCGTCCTCGTTCATGCTCTCGATGAACGCTGTCTTTGCCTCGGGGATGGCCTCGATCTCGGGCGGGATGACGTAGCGGAAATCGTCCAGACGGACGTACCGCTGACTCTGGACGCTGAAGGACGCGATGCGGTGGCGGGTGATCTGGGCCAGCAGGGTACGGCTGACGCCCTCGATGCCGAAGGTGAAGCTTGCGTGCTCGATGGGGCTGGCGTGGCCCAGATCGCTGAGCATGGTCAGAAAGCGGGCAGTCTTTTCCTCATCCAGCCCGTCCAGCAGGTCGGTGATGTGGGCGTCGGAGTAGCAGAGCTTCGCCGCAGCCGCCACGACCTTCTCCGGCTCCGGCGTATGTGCTATCAATCGGACAGTCATCATTTTTCTCATTCCTCCGTCGTTATCTTCACAAGGGGCGCAAAGTTGGCCATGGTCTTCTTCACGCCCACCTTCTCGAAGCTGATCTCCACGATCTGGTCGCCGGCGGCGGGCTTGACCTTCAGCACCTTGCCGCGCCCGAAGACCTTGTGCTCCACGATGTCGCCCGGCTCATAGTGCTTGGGGCCGGTGGATGCCGCTGCCGGACGGGGCGAAGAGGTCACACCGCCGCCTGCGGGTCTGACCGGCGCTTTGGGCGCTGCCGGACGGCCATAGCCAGAGCCGAAGCCGCTGCTTCCCGAACCAGAGCTGCAGCCGCCATGACCCGACGAAGCACTTCCCCGGCCCGCGTAATCGGAGCCAAAGCCTCGGCTATTGGACATCGGTGCGTTATATTCTCTATTCAGATAGCTGCTGCGGCCGGAGCCATAGCCCGAGCCGTAACCGGAGGCCGCACGCCCCCAGCCGGAGGGGCCGGAGTAGCCCGACGCGCCGCCCGGCACGGTATCGCTGCCGTAACCGCTGCCCCAGCCGCCCAGACGGGAGCGCTGTTCCAGCACCGGGCTGCGGGTCTCTTCGATGTACTCCGGCTCGATTTCCCGGAGAAAGCGGCTGGGCTCGTTGCGCTGGGTGCGGCCATAGAGCATCCGGGTGACGCTGTTGGAGATGTAAAGCTCCTTCTTGGCGCGGGTGATGCCGACATAGGCCAGGCGGCGTTCCTCCTCGAGGTCAGCCTCGGAATACTTGCTCATCTCACTGGGGAAGACCCCCTCTTCCATGCCAATGAGGAATACATAGGGGAACTCAAGGCCCTTGGCCGAGTGGATGGTCATCAGCACCACCTGGTCGGCACTCTCGTTGTAGCTGTCGATGTCGCTGATGAGGGCGATGTCTTCCAGATAGCCTTCCAGCGAGGCCTCTTCTCCGTGCTGGTCGCAGTAGCTCTTGACGTTGTTGACCAGCTGGCCGAGGTTCTGCAGACGGTCGGCGGCATCCTCGTGGCCCTTGGCGGCGTCGGCTTCCAGCATGGCGCGGTAGCCGGTGATCTCGATGACATCGGAAGCGAACTCATCCAGCGTCTTCGTTTCCAGCGATTCCTGCAGTTTCTGGTAGATGTCCCAGAACTTGAACAGCGGCGCGATGGCGCGGCTGAGCTTGGCGTACTGGTCGGCATGGGAGATGACATCCAGCATACTGATGCCCTGCTGAGCCGCCAAATCCGCGATGACCTCGATGGTCGTTGCACCGATTTTGCGCGCAGGCTCGTTGATGATACGGCGGAGTCGGACATCGTCCCGGGGGTTCGCCACGATGGACATATAGGAGTGGATGTCCTTGACTTCCTTGCGGTCGTTGAAGCGCTGGCCGCCCACGATCTTATGCGGGATGCCCGCACGGGTGAAGTAGCTTTCGATGGGGGCTGACTGGGCGTTCATCCGGTAGAGGATGGCGTGGTCGGCCAGATGTCCGCCCTCTTTGAGGTGCTGGCCGATGACGTCCGCGATATGGCTGGCCTCGTCCTGCTCGTTCTCGGCGGTGTAGACCTGCACCTTGTCGCCCTCGCCGTTCTTGGTCCAGAGGGTCTTGCCCTTGCGCTCGGTGTTGTGCTGGATGACACAGTTGGCGGCATTCAGGATATTCGACGTAGAGCGGTAATTCTGCTCAAGTCGGATGGTCTTCGTGCCTTTATAGATGCGCTCGAAGTTGAGGATGTTCTCAATGGTCGCGCCGCGGAAGCGGTAGATGCTCTGGTCGTCGTCGCCCACGACGCAGATGTTTTTCTCCGGGCCGGTGAGCAGGCTCACGAGCCGGAACTGGGCCACACTGGTGTCCTGATACTCGTCCACCAGCAGGTATTTGTACTTGTTCTGGTAGAACTCCCGCACGTCCTCGTGCTCCGACAGCAGGATGACCGTCTGATAGATGAGGTCGTCGAAGTCGAAAGCGCCGGCCTCCTTGAGCTTCTTTTCATAGGCGGCATAGACCTTGGCCGCAAGAGCGCCCTTCGTGTCCCGGGCCGGGGTCTTCAGGGCCTCTTCCGGGCTGATGAGCTGGTCTTTCCAGCGGCTCATCTGGTTGATGGCGCTTTTGACCGGGAAGAACTTGTCGTCCACGCTCAGCTCTTTGTAGACAGCCTTCATGACACGCTGGGAGTCGTCGCTGTCGTAGATGGTAAAGCTGCGGGGGTAGCCGATCTCCTCGGCCCAGCGGCGGAGAATGCGGACGCAGGCCGAGTGGAACGTGGAGGCGAACACCTCGTCGCCCTCTTCCCCGCCCAGCATCCGGCGCAGGCGCTCTTTCAGCTCACCGGCGGCCTTGTTGGTAAAGGTGATGGCCATGACGTTCCAGCTCCGGACGGCGTCCTTCCGCAGCATCCCGTCCAGCCACGACGGGGCATCGGTGCCGGTCATGATGGCAGTGCGCAGGGCTTTCACATCGTCCTCCGTCACCTCCCGGGGCGTCCACCTGGAGCCGTGGGCCGAGCCGAAGCGGATGAGGTTGGCGATGCGGTTGACCAGCACGGTGGTCTTTCCGCTGCCTGCACCCGCGAGGATGAGCAGAGGGCCGTTGGTGGTGAACACCGCCTCCCGCTGCATATCGTTCAGGCGTCCGAACTGCTTTTCGATATACGTATCACGCAAAGCGCAGAATTGTTGTGCGAGATCTGTTGCCATTGTTTCACCTGTTCTTTTCAATCATTTCTGGATATATCACTTAAAATATAGTATATCACATTTCAAAAAAGTTGTACATAAAAACAATGCAAACAAAAACCGCCCCACCGCGGTCAATACCACGATGGAGCGGAAATTTCAGGAAATGCTTAGCCGAAGATGTTGATGAGGATACCAGCAGCGACGGCGGAGCCGATAACACCGGCCACGTTGGGGCCCATTGCGTGCATCAGCAGGAAGTTGGAGGGGTTCTCGCTCTGGCCGACCTTCTGAGAAACACGGGCAGCCATAGGCACAGCGGAAACGCCAGCGGAACCGATCAGGGGGTTGACCTGACCGCCGGTCAGGATATACATGACCTTGCCGCAGAGAACACCGGCAGCAGTGCCGAAGGAGAATGCGATGAGGCCCAGCACGATGATGAACAGGGTGCGGCTGTTCAGGAAGGTGTTTGCAGAGGTGGTGCAGCCAACAGACAGAGCCAGGAAGATGGTGATGATGTTCATCAGCTCATTGCCGGCGGTCTTCTGGATACGGTCCACGACGCCGCACTCCTTCATCAGGTTGCCCAGCATCAGCATACCGACCAGAACGGCGGCATCCGGCACGATGAGGGAAACGATGATGGTGACCATGATGGGGAAGATGATCTTCTCGGTCTTGCTCACGGTGCGCAGCTGCTTCATCACGACGGTACGCTCTTTCTTGGAGGTCAGAGCCTTCATGATAGGCGGCTGGATAACAGGCACCAGAGCCATGTAGCTGTAGGCCGCGACGGCGATGGAGCCCAGCAGCTCAGGAGCCAGACGGGAGGTGACGAAGATAGCGGTGGGGCCGTCTGCGCCGCCGATGATGGCGATGGCGGCAGACTGCTTCTGGGTGAAGTCCACCAGACCGGTAGCGGCCAGCAGACGAGCGCCCATGTAAGTGCCGAAGATGCCGAACTGAGCGGCAGCGCCCAGCAGCAGGCTCTTGGGGTTGGAGATCAGGGGTGCGAAGTCGGTCATGGTGCCGATGCCGAGGAAGATCAGCGGCGGGTAGATGCCCAGCTTGACGCCCATGTAGAGCATATCGGCCAGACCGCCGTTGTTCAGGATCTCGACCCACATCGGGTGCTCGAGGCCGTCACCGACAAAGTACTGCATGTGGATGACGCCGCTGCCGGGGAGGTTGGCCAGGATCATGCCGAAAGCCATGGGCAGCAGGATCAGAGGCTCGAACTCTTTGACGATGGCGAGGTAGAGCAGGAAGCAGCCTACGCAGATCATCACTGCGTACAGCCAGCCGCCCGGCTCACCGAACTTGGCAAAACCGGAACTCTGGAAAATACCGACCAGAGTCTCAATAAACTGAGTCATGTTTTTCCTCCTGTGTTAAAAGGGTGCGGTGGTGTCGTTGACGCCAGCCTTGCCCCAGCCATTCTTGCCGCGGCGGACTGCCTTCAGCACATACTTGCCGTTGCCCATAGAGTAGATGGCTGCCATGATGGCTGCCACAACGTCGCCGGGGATGCCGGCCTCGACCTGCGGGGCAGCAGCCTTTGCAGGAGCGGGCGCAGCGGCCTGTTTCACAGGAGCAGCCGGTTTTGCAGCAGAAGCAGCCTTGGCAGCTGCCTTCTTGCCGTTCATGGCGTCAAAGATCTTGCCCTCCAGCGTGATGATAGCCATCAGCAGGACGAGGATCAGAAACACCAGCACAATACCGGTTATGGTAACGATCACATCATAACCTAAATCCATGGTCTTCCTCCTATTTACTTTTTTCTTTGCCGCCCGGGGGGCGGGCGGCAAAAAGCGATTTGAAGATATTATACAATATTTTCCGGGTCGATTCAACAACTATGAACAAAAATCATGTTGTTTTTCACGGTTCTGTGAACAGCGCTTCCCTCTCAGCGGCGGCCCATGCGGGGGGTGGCGTCCATGAAGCCGGTCTCCAGCTTGTCGCCCAGACGCAGGCTCATGGCCGTACCCAGCGCGACACAGTTGACGGGGTCAGGCGAGACGGTCACTTCCACCTTCAGCTCCTGGCTCAGGTACTCAGGCAGGCCGTGGAGCTGTGCGCCGCCGCCGGTGAGGACGACGCCGTTGCGGTAGATGTCGCCGGCCAGCTCCGGAGGAGTCTTCTCCAGCACCTGATGGGCGGCGGTGCCGATCTGCTCGCTCAGGCGCATGACCGGCTCGTAGAGGTCGGCGGTGGAGACATTGACACGCACGGGCAGGCCGGTGAGCAGGCTGCGGCCCTTGATCTCCATGGTCTCGTTGAAATCTGCCTTCTGGGGGCAGCAGGCCACGTTCTTTTTCAGGTTCTCAGCGGTGCGCTGGCCGATGGCGATGCTGAACTTGTTGCGCACGAACTTCAGGATCTCTTCGTCGTAGTGGTTGCCGGCCACGCGGACGCTGGTGGCCTTGACCTTGCCGCCGAGGCTCAGCACGGCGATGTCGGTGGTGCCGCCGCCGATGTCGATGATCATCCGGCCATCCGGCACGGTGATGTCGATGCCGGAGCCGAGAGCTGCGGCGATAGGCTCATCAATGAGGTAGACCTGACGCGCACCGGCAGCCATGACGGCCTCCACCACAGCGTCGCTCTCGATGCCGGTGATGGCAGCAGGCACACAGACGGCCACACGGGGCTTGACCATGTGGGAGCTGTAGACCTGATTGACGAAGCGGCAGATGAGCTCCCGGGTCATGGTGTGGTCGCTGATGACGCCATCCTTCAGCGGGAAGATGGCGGAGATGTAGTTGGGCGTGCGGCCCACCATTGCAAGGGCCTTGTCGCCGGCCTCAAGCACGCAGTTCTTGCGGGTATCCACCGCCACCACGCTGGGCTGGTTGAGCACGACGCCCTGCCCCTCCTGCGCGATGATGATGGTCGTCGTACCAAGATCGATACCGATGTCATTCTGTGCCATAATCGTGATATTTCCTTTCTCTGCTGCCCATTCTCTATTTCCATCGCCCATCTCCGGGCGCGGGTCATCAAAACACATTATAGTATAACACAGGTGTATCCAAAAAGAAACCCTTAAAGGTTCTCCTGCTCCGGCGGCAGAGCCTGGGCCAGCAGGGCGGCCAGGCCGCTGTAGCGCAGGTTCTGGCGGATGTTGGACATCATCCGGTTCACCACGTCCCGCCGGCCCACCACGATGCAGAGCTTCCGCCCGCGGGTGACGCCGGTATAGAAGAGGTTGCGGTAGCACAGGCGGGGCGGCACCTGCGCCGCCGGGAGGATGACCGCCGGGAACTCGCTGCCCTGGCTTTTGTGTACTGTGATGGCATACGCAATTTCCAGCTCGTTGAGGTTCTCCGCCGGATAGACCAGCCGCCGGTCGTCCATCCGCACCACCATGGAGCGGCTGCGCACATCGATGGACTCCACGATGCCGATGTCGCCGTTGTAGGCACCCACACCCTGTTCCCCGCCGATGCGCTGCCATGTGATCTCGTAGTTATTGCGCACTTGCATCACTTTGTCCCCCACCCGGAAGACCCGGGCCGCGCTCTGCAGCTCCGGCTTGCCCTTCTTTGGCGGGTTGAGCAGGGCCTGCAGCTCCGCGTTGAGGGCCTGGGTGCCGGTGGGGCCGAGCTTCGTGGGACAGAGCACCTGAATATCCTTCACCGGGTCAAACTGGTAGCTGCGGGGCAGACGGGTGGTCACAAGGTCGCAGACCAGCTTCTGGGCTGCGTCGCCGTCGGCTTCGAGGAAGAAGAAATCGTCCGTCTTTCCGCCCTTTTTCAGCGGTTCTCCTGAGATGATGTGGTGGGCGTTCTCCACGATGAGGCTCTGAGCGGCCTGCCGGAATATCTCGTTGAGGCAGACCGTCGGCACCAGCCCGGAGCGGATGGTCTCGCCGAGGATATTGCCCGGGCCGACGCTGGGCAGCTGGTCGGCATCGCCTACCATAATAATACGGCAGCTGTACCGCAGTGCCGCAATGAGGGCCTGGAACAGCTTGACGTCCACCATACTCATCTCGTCGAGGATGACGACGTCGCACTTGAGCAGGTTCTTGTCATTGTGGATGAAGCTGACCACACCGCCGGTGTAGTCCACTTCCAGCAGGCGGTGGATGGTGGAGGCTTTCCGGCCCGTCAGCTCGCTCAGACGCTTGGCGGCGCGGCCTGTGGGAGCGCAGAGGGCTACCCGTTCGGCCTCGTTCTCCAGCAGCTGCAGGATGGCGTTGACCGTGGTGGTCTTGCCGGTGCCGGGGCCGCCGGTAAGAACAAGGCAGTTCTCGGTCATGGCCTTACGGATTGCTTCCTTTTGGAGCGGCGCATAGGCAAAGCCCTGCGCCAGTTCCAGGATCTGGATGTTCTTGTCGAGGTTTCGGGCCGTCTGCTTTCCGCGCCTGGTCAGCATGGCCAGACGGTCGGCGATGTCCTGCTCTGCGGCCAGCAGATCCGGCAGATAAATATACGGTGTGCCGTCGAACATCCGCACCGCCAGTTTCCCGGTCTGGATGCAGCTGTCCAGCGCCGCCGCCAGCTTTTCGGGGGGCTGGTGGATGAAGTTCGACGCTGTTTCCAGCAGCTGCGCCCGGGGCAGACAGGTGTGGCCGTTGCCGGCGTTGTGGCGCAGGGTGCGCAGAAGGGCGGCTTCCAGCCGCTGGGCGCAGTCCCCTGCCATCTGGTAATACTGGGCGATGCTGTCGGCGTGGCGGAAGTCCAGCTGCAGCGGCTCCCCGCAGAGCAGGTAGGGGTTCTGCTGGATGGCCTGCATGGCCCCCGGCCCGAAGGTGCGGAAGACCTCCATCGCCCGGCGGGGGCTGATCTCGAACTGAGCCAGATAGGCGATGAGCTCCCGCATTCCGAACATCCGCTTGAACTCCTGCTGGATGCGGTCGGCCTTGTCCGCCGAGATGCCCGGGATGAGGGTGAGCTGGGCGGGGTCGTTGGCGATCACTTCCAGCGCCGCCGCGCCGAATCTGTCAATGATCTTATCCGCCGTCCGTGCGCCGATGTAGGGCAGCGACCGGCTGGCGAGGAAGGCGTAGACGGCCTCGAGGTCTTTGGGCATATCCGTCTCGCACTCCTGTGCGTGGAACTGTCGGCCATAGGTGGCGTGGTTCTCGTACCTGCCCCGGCAGACGACGCTCTCACCGGCGTGGAGCTCTCCCACCACGCCGCACACAACGGTGACGACACCGCCGCCCGACACCTCGAACACGGTGTAGCCGTTGTCCTCGTTCAGGTAGATGATGTCCTCTACCGTGCCTTCCAGCCGTTCCAGCTCCTGCTCCATCGTCCCGCCTCCTCGTTTTGACACAACTATATATAGTATAGCGGTTTTGGGGGGATTTGTAAATATAACAAAAGCTCCCCCGAAGGGGAGCTGTAGAGATACATTTATTTTGCCAGCAGTTCATTGCGGGTAAGCCCATTCAAAACCATCGTCAGTCCGCCGTTTACTTCCGTCAGGCGGAAAGAGGCATCCTCGCCGCCTGCTGCGGCCAGAGCGTCCGTGCTGAGGGTCTGCTCACCGCCGTTCCAGCGCAGGCAGAGCTGGCGGATGCCGTTCTGGCGTAGGTCGCTGACGCGGCCTTCCAGCAGGCAGTCACTGCCGCCTGCATCTACTATCAGCAGAGCGCCCTCTTCCAGATAGCAGGCCGACACGCTGTCGGTAGGCGTCCCTTCCGGGACGGCGATGCGCACGCCGCCCCATCCGCTGACGTCAGCGTCTACCCAAACCACGCCGTTCTCCTCCGAGGCGGGCAGCGGGGTGGCATCCTTGCTGTAGTCCTCCATGACCTTACCGGTGTTATCCTTACGGGTCAGGATACCGGTAAAGTCCTTCGAAAGAAGGTCGTCGTTGGAAATTTCGCCATTCTTGCCGCCGATGGACACGTCACCGCCTGCTTCAGTAGTTACTTTAGCGTTGCCCTCGATAACAATGTCGATGGCGTCGCCCATCTTATTATTGGTATTGCCGCCACCAATGCCTGCAGCACCATTTCCACCCTTGGCAGTCACATTCGCATCACCCTTGATGTAGATATGCTCACCATTTCCAGCCTTGTCATCACGCGGGGCATATCCGCTGCCGCCGCCGATACCTGCCGCTCCACCGCCTGAATCGCTGGTAACGCTACCGCCGGTTGCGATAACCGTGCCTCCCTCGATGGTGATGTCACTGCCCTTGCCAACATTACCATACCGACCACTGAAACCGCCGCCGATACCGGCACCGGCTGCTTCGGCGTCGCCGCCGCCGGTAGCTTCCACATAGGTCTTGTCACCGCTGATGGTGATGTTACTGCCATTGCCGCCAATGCCGCTGCCGCCGCCAATGCCTGCACCCTGTGCACCACCGTTGGCTGTTACATGAGCGCCATCGCTGATGGTAATGTTTTCGCCAGCACCCATTGCACCGCCGCCGATGCCAGCGCCATACTTGCCGCCGTTGGCGTTCACTACAGTATCTTCACCGCTGATAGAGATATTGGTGCCGCCTTTGCCATAACCTCCGCCGATGCCTGCACCCTGACATCCACTGGTGCCGTCCGGCTTCCGGCTGCCGTTGGCCGTGACATTGCCGCCGGTGATTTTGATGTCAGTTCCGCTGCCGTTAAAACCGCCACCAATGCCAGCCGCACCGCCGTTTCCTGCTTCGTTGTTGTTGCATCCGCCGGTCGCTGTGATAGTACCGCCAGTAATCTCAATGTTACTGCCGCTGTTGTTTTTTGCTCCTCCAATACCTGCACCTTGTGCGCCGCCAGTCGCCGTCAGAGAGCCTTTTTCGCCAGTATCATCCTTAATGGTCAGTGTACCCTTAGAGTCGCTGTTGTTCTTCTCGACGCCTGCGTGGTTAGCGCCGCTCTTCAGCTCGTTCTTGCCGTCCAGCTCCAGCCGGACGTTGCCGTCGCCTTCTACCTTGAGGGCGGCGTCTTTGTCCGACTTGATGCTGACGTCCTTGAGGGTCACGTCAGAGGTCTGCCCCCCCCCCCGATTTGATCGTAACGGTGTTCTTTTCAGACTTGCCGGTGATGACAGTGTCGGTGTCCCGCACCGTTTCCTTATCACCCTGAGTGACCTTATTATAGGACTTTCCATCCTCTTCTCCGTCTGCTTCGACGGTGATGCTGCCCTCGGAAATGTCCCACGTCTTTGCATAGACCGGCAGGCCAGAAGTTACCACGATACCCGCAATGACTGCCGCAGCAACTCCGCGCCGGAGCGTATTTTTCAGTCTCATCGTATCTCTCCTTTACATCTTGGCTGCCCCGCAGGCTCTCTCCCTGCACCGGCGGCGTATTTATGTTTCTAAGATACAACTTCTGCCACATTTTGTCAAGATTTATTGCTGAAATACAACAAAAGTAGCCCTCTCAGGCGCTTACGCGCCAGCTCCCCCAAAGGGGGCAACAACGACGACCGCCGCCAGCGGCGGAAACAGGGAGGAGCTGTTGGGGC
>OGHR01000908.1_pt1 | contig 19482 bp, 8 predicted proteins | sample 1571621 | NCBI WGS metagenome assembly OGHR01 (sample SAMEA2582038, study PRJEB24529) | metagenome | biome: Human gut stool | place: China | collected 2011
CGAGATCTACACTCTTTCCCTACACGACGCTCTTCCGATCTCCACTATCTTTGTGGAGAACGGAAAGTATTATCTCACAGGTACACGCAATCGGGAACCGCAGGGTTTTGCTATCCTCGAATCGACCGACTTGAAGCATTGGACTGTGCCTAATGGAAAAGATTTGCAACTTATATTGAGAAAGGGAGACCAAGCTTTCGGTGAAAAAGGCTTCTGGGCACCTCAATACTTTAAGGATAAAAGAACTTATTATTTCACTTATACCGCTAATGAGCAAACAGTAATTGCTTCCTCAAAATCGGTATTCGGACCTTTTCGTCAGAAGGAAGTCAAGCCGATAGACGCTTCTGCTAAGAATATAGACTCTTTCCTATTTAAGGATGATGATGGGAAATACTACCTATATCATGTCCGCTTTAATAAAGGAAATTACCTTTGGGTAGCCGAGTTTGACATAAAGAAAGGAAGTATCAAACCGGAAACATTGAAACAATGTATGGACTGTACGGAGGCTTGGGAAAAGACTCCGAACTATAAGTCTGCACCGGTGATGGAAGGACCGACTGTTATGAAGTGGGACGGGGTATATTACCTCTTCTATTCTGCCAATCATTTTATGAATATCGACTATTCGGTAGGTTATGCCACTGCTTCTTCCCCTTTCGGTCCGTGGAAAAAGCATCCGAACAGTCCGATCATTCATCGCAGCCTCGTAGGAGAAAACGGATCAGGACATGGAGATGTGTTTAAAGGGTTGGATGGAAAATACTACTATGTCTATCACGTTCATCGTTCGGATTCCACCGTGTCCCCTCGTAAAACACGTATTGTTCCGCTCATCCTGAAGAAAGGAAACGATGGCATATACAACATCACCGTAGACAAAGAGCACGTCATAAAGCCAATGTGGAAATGATTTGTTCAGAAATGTAGTAGAGAAATCTATTTTGCACATTTGTACGGGTTTTGAGGATAATCTTCCTTTTCATTTGAAGATTTTCCCGCTTAATTTGTGTCTTGAGATAAAGAATTTGTTAACAGTTAAAAATAATGTTTATGAAAAGAGACAGACTTTATTTTTCTTTCTTATGTCTTTGTTGCTTTTTGTTTTGTGCGCTGGACGTGCAGGCACAACAAGATTATTGGAAGGGACAAGTGAAGGATGCTGTATCTGGTGAACCGATGATTGGCGTCAGTGTTCGCGTGAAAGGTACGGGAAGCGGTACGATTACTGATTTTGACGGTAATTTTACTGTGAAGGCATCGAAAGGAGACATACTTGTCATTTCTTATGTGGGTTATAAAACTCTGGAACTGGATTTAAAGAATAAAACGACTTTAGGAGTAATCTCTTTAGGAGAAGATACGGAGACACTGGAAGAAGTGGTAGTGGTTGGATACGGTGTACAGAAAAAGGTATCCAGTGTCGGTTCCATTGCTACTGCAAAAGGAGATGATTTATTAAAGATAGGTAGCGTGAACTCCGTTTCCGAAGCCTTGCAAGGTCAGATGCCGGGTGTGGTTGCCATCAATTCCACTTCAAAGCCGGGAGCCGATAAAGCTTCTTTATTGATTCGTGGTAAGTCTACTTGGGGAGAAGTGGAGCCACTGGTATTAGTGGATGGTATCGAACGTGACTTCAACGATGTCGATGTGAACGAAATCGAATCTATTTCTGTACTGAAAGACGCTTCGGCAACTGCGGTTTACGGTGTGAAAGGTGCGAACGGCGTTATCTTGTTGACAACCAAACGCGGACTCGAACAGAAACCGGAAATCTCATTCACAGCTAACTTCGGTTTTAAACAACCTTCTGCTGCTCCTGAATGGTCTGACTATGTGACCTCTATGAAACAGTATAACAGAGCCCAGGCTAATGATGGTAACTGGGGAGCAATGGTTCCCGAATCTACCATTACCGCATGGGAAAATGCGTATGCTACCGGAAATTACGGTCCGTATAACGATGTCTTTCCCGAAGTGGACTGGTGGAAAGAACTGGTAAAGAATGTAGGTTATGAACAGGCTTATAATCTTAATGTACGTGGTGGTACGAAGAAAATGAGTTATTTCGTATCTTTGGGTTATTTGCATGACGGAGATATTTTTAATACTACCAAACAAGAGGATTTCGATCCTTCCTTCTCTTACCGTCGTTATAACTGGCGTAGTAATTTCGACTTCAATATCACAAGTACTACTAAACTTTCGTTCAATGTGGCCGGTAAGATGGGTTATCAGAACCAACCGTCTTATTATGAGAATGTCGATTCTCCGGATGAACGTTTTTTTAAAACGTTCTTTACGGCTCCAAGTAATGAATTTCCGATTAAATATAGTAATGGAATATGGGGAGACGGGTTAAGCTCCGATCAAAATATAGCCTGTCTGATGAACGAAGGAGGTAGTCGTAATATTAAGCAACATCAAGGTTTCTACGATGTAATCTTGAATCAGAAGCTGGACTTTATTACAAAGGGACTGTCATTGAAAGCATCATTGTCTTACACTACTTCTTCTTCATGGACTACCCAGATCATGCCGGGTAAGATTTTAGGTAAAGACGATTTGGTTGCCCAACGTACACATATTCGTATTAATCGTGTGTATGATTACGCCAATCCTATTTATAATGCTGACGGAACAATTACTTATAATTATACCGAGAAACGCTATCCGGATGAAAATGCTCCCGGAGATTTGCCTGTTGGTGGTGTTTATGACGGTTTCAAGGCTTACGGACGTAAACTTTATTACGAATTAGCATTGAATTATAGTCGCCAGTTTGGCGATCACGATGTAAGTGCCTTATTTGTATTTAACCGTAAGATGAACGAATCAACCAATACTGCTAATTCGGGTGTGATGAACTTCCCGGCTTACGAAGAAGACTGGGTAGGCCGTGTCACTTACAACTTCAAAGAGCGTTATCTTGCTGAATTTAACGGTGCCTACACTGGTTCGGAAAAATTTGCTCCGGGACGCCGTTTCGGATTCTTCCCCTCTGCCTCTATTGGTTGGCGTATCAGTGAAGAACCATGGGTAAAGAAATTGACCAAAGGTGTACTGACCAACCTGAAAGTGCGCTATTCGTATGGAGTAGTTGGTAATGATAAAGGTGCTACCCGTTTCAACTATATTCAGAAGTTTGAGCAACTATCTGCCAATGCGCAGTTTGGTAAATATCAGACCAGTAACTGGGGACCTTTATACAAAGAAGGAAAATTGGCCGATCCCGACGCTACTTGGGAAGAATCTATCAAGCAGAATATCGGTATCGAAATAGGTTTGTGGGGTAAATTAAACTTTACTGTGGATTTGTTCGACGAAAAGCGTAATAATATTCTGATGACACGTAATACGATTCCGTCATGGGCCGATAGTGGTATTGCTTTTCCGCAGGTGAATCTGGGTAAGACTAAAAATCACGGTCTTGAACTGGATATTGCCTGGAACGACCATATTGGAAAGTTTAATTATTACGCGAAGTTTAATTTTGCAACCAGTGAGAACCGTGTTGTCTTTATTGATGACCCGAAGAATCAGAGCGAATATTTGAAAAAAGCCGGAAAGTCAATCGGATATGTGAACAAATACCTGGCAACAGGAAACTTCCAGTCATTGGATGATATTTATAACTCGGCGCAGTCCACTATTGCCAATGGTACACATAATACATTGATTCCAGGAGACTTGTATTACATCGATTATAATGGTGACGGCATGATTGATGCTAAGGATATGGTTCCGATGAAAAACCTGAACTATCCGACTACTACCCTCGGATTTACATTGGGAGGTTCTTACAAAGGAATCGGATTCAATATGTTGTGGTACAGTGCTATGGACGTTTATAAAGAAGCGATTCCTTCCTATTTATGGGATTTCCCGGAAGGTAATATCAAGGCTCAACCAAATACGTTGAATACATGGACAGCCGATGCTCCGATTCAAGGCGGTCCGATTCGCCCCAGTATTCATGTTCAGAGAAGTTATAATTCGGTGGCTAGTACATACACATATACCAACCATGCTTATCTTCGCTTGAAGAACCTGGAAGTGAATTATCAGATTCCGAAGCGTTGGTTGCAGCCTTTGCGTCTGACAAAATTGCAAATATATGTTAATGGCAGCAATCTGTTGACGTTCTCGAAAGGTGATTCCCGCCGTGACCCCGAACATTCGGGACAGAATGTTTATCCGATGGTGAGACGTTATAACATTGGTTTTAGATTAGGATTATGAGACACTTTAAATTTACTGATATGAGAAAACATAAGTTGAATTGGATATGGATCATTCTGTTGGGTCTGTTTGTAGGAAGTTGTGAGGACTATCTGGACCGCTCTCCCGATGACGGACTTTCCGAAGATGATGTTTATAAAGATTATAGCAGTTTGTTAGGGTTCATGGACCGCATCTTTCAAAATGATGATATATTAATCTTTACACATGGTATCAACTCTTATTCGAATACATACGTAACGGTAGGCAATTTGTCGGATGAATATGCGTCCGTCCGTGATGATGATCCGTCGAAGTTTGTCAATGCAGGTAACTGGCTGGAGAATGCCGGTACACGTTTCGAAATAGGAAGTAAAAGTGATGGGAAGAATTTCAAAAGTGCTATTTCTCGTGCTTATACCGGACTTCGTATCGTGAACCGTGTAATTAGCGGAGTAGATCAAGTGAAATCCATCACAGACGACCAAAGGAGAAAACTGTTGGGACAGGCTCATTTTCTGCGTGCCTACTTCTATTTTGAGATTATCAAACGATATGGCGGAATGCCCATCTTTGACCAGCTTTGGGGAGCATCGGACGACTTTGACTTTCCCCGTAAAACTTATCAGGAATCCAATGCTTGGATGCAGACAGACTTGGATAAAGCCATTGAATATTTACCTATAAGCTGGCCTGACGAGGAACATGGACGGCCTGACAGAGTAAGCGCCATGGCATTAAAAGCGATGACACAGCTTTATGCTGCCAGCCCTTTGATGCAGAACGACTTGAATTCTATTGAAAACAAAGGATATGGAAAAGAGATGGCTGCCGAAGCTGCCCGTAGTGCGCAAAAGGCGATCAATGCTATTGAAAGTCACGAATATTATCGCTTGATGAATCACGACGAATATCGTAGTATTCAATTAATGCCTAATTCCAATCAATTCGCACAGCCGGAATACTTATGGTTCCTGCGTTGGCATCATGGCAACTGGTCTGCTTTCGTCAGAGCGCAATGGCTGACACAACCATACGATAATAAAACCGGTGCCGAAGGTACTCCTTATAATGCTCCGACACAAAATGCGGTAGATATGTACGAACGTAAGGGAGCTGACGGCAACTACTATCCGATCACTGATCCGCGTTCCGGCTATGATGCGGTAAAGACTACCAATCCTTACTCGGATAGAGACCCTCGCTTCACTAATAATATCCTCGTGCCCGGTGAGCAATGGGGAAAGAATTTACAGGGTGTTCCTTATTATCTGACTACTTATTCGGGCGGTTACTCCGAGAACTTCATTTCTACCAATCAGTTTACGAGAGGCTCTCAACAGACCGGATATATGTGTAAGAAGTTCATCTGGCCGGAAGCAAGTGTACCTTTGTTTGGCGAAGCTGGTTTCCAATTATATCGTTTGGTGGCTGTGTACATTCGTGTTTCACAAGTTTATCTGGATATGGCAGAGGCTTCATACGAAGCGACAGGTGATCCGGATGCAGTCGTTACGGGTTGTACGATGTCGGCCCGTCAGGCTTTGAATAAAATCCGCGTAAGAGCCGGAATTGGCGAACTACCGGATGGAGTGGACTTTAGAGAAGCTTATCGTCGGGAACGTGGTGTGGAATTGATGTTCGAAGGACACCGCTGGTATGATATCCGCCGTTGGATGATTGCTGAAGACCTGTTTAAGGGTGAATATCCGATCATGGGTGTCAAAGCAACCCCGATCAATCATTCTTATACGGCCGACCAGTTGAAAGTGGAAAAAGCCTGCACTTATAAGTTGACCGACTTTACTTACGAGTATGTTCCGGTGAGGACAGCCGTGCGGACGTTTAACAAGCGTAATTATTGGTATCCGCTACCGATGGATGAAGTGGCGGCTTTGGATAATCTTCAACAGAACCCCGGATGGTGATACCTAAAATAAAGAAAAGTATATGAGAAACAAGATTAGATATATAAGACTGATAGGGCTCATATTTGTCCTTATCGTTGGCTCTAGCCTGACTTTCGCACAGAATAAATCAAAGAGAAAGTCGGCGAAGAAGCCTTTGGTGGAAGTAGTTTCTATTGTTACCGACGAGAAAGGTAGCCCGTTGAAGAATGTTTCTATCATTTGTGGAGAAGGCGCAGTCGTTCTATATACAGATGCAAAGGGACGTTTTCAGACGAAGGTCGAGAATGACGCAACCGTCATGGTGGAGGCTTTGGGATATGAAGATAAAGTGTATAAGCTGACAGGCAGCAATATCGTTCCTGAAAAGATTGTCCTGAAGAAAGAGCCTCTGTTCCTGACCGAAGAATCGTTGGTGAATAGAGCCGATGGTGGCAAGACGTATAAAGGGAATGAAGTAGGCGCAACGAGCGTACTGGAGAACGGACAGTTTGGAACCTTCCCTGATTTGACGCTGACTAATATGCTGCAAGGTAAAATGTTAGGTCTGCAAGTTCGCTCCACAGTCAGCGGATTGGGTAATAATACTCCTGATTTATTTATCCGTGGCCAGCATGGCATGTCGGAGAATACAGCTATTGTTATCATCGATGGTGTGGAACGTCCGGCAGCGGATTTGATTCCTGAAGAAATCGAACGTATCGAGTTGCTGAAAGATGCCACTGCCAAGATTCTTTATGGGGCACGTGCTGCGAATGGCGTACTTTGGGTGACTACCCGCAGAGGAAAGGCCAACCGCCGCATTTATAACGCAACCGCCGAAGCAGGTGTGGTACAGATGACGCGTACTCCTGATTTCCTGAATTCTTATCAGTATGCTAATCTGTATAATGAAGCGCGTGCAAATGACGGACTGACTCCTTACTATAATCAGAAACAACTGGAAGGATATAAAAACTCCAAAGGAGCCAATGACCTATTGTATCCGAACGTCGATTTGTACGATCAGTTATTGAACAAAAATGCCAACTATCGGAAAGTATCGTTCGATATGACGGGAGGTACCGACAGAGTGCGTTATGCCCTGATTGCCGGATATGTAGGAGGTAGCGGATTTGAAGACGTTACCTATACTCCGCAACTGCACCGTCTGACTCTTCGCGGAAACCTCGACTTCAATGTAACGGATTTCCTGACTATATCCGCAGACGTTGCCGGACGTATGGAAATGCGTAAATGGGGGCAATTGGACTGTGGTCAGGTATTTACGGCCCTGTCTACGCATCGTCCGAATGAATACCCGCTGACTATGTCACCGGAAGAAACCGGACTAGCCAGCTCGGACGGAATTCCTTTGTTTGGCGCAAGTCTGCTGCGTCCGATGAATGCATACGCGGAAACAATGTACGGAGGATATACGGATGAGCGTTATACACGCAGCCAGACCAATATCGGTTTGAAATTCGATCTTGATATGCTGACAAAAGGGTTGAAAGCCGGTGCTTTCCTTTCTTTCGACAACTATGATTACCTGCAACTCTCTTTGAGCAAAGTCTATCCGACGTATGCCATCAAAACATATCGTAACTTTGCCGGTGAGGAACAGATCATGTACACCCAGATGAAGAAAACAGATGTAGCCACTTCACAGAGTCGGAAGTCGACTACCTTACAACAGACATTGGGTTGGAATGCTTTTGCCGGTTATGAGAATACATTCAACCAAAAACATGATGTATCGGCACGGCTGACTTACATGTACTCGAAAACAACGAATCAGGGAGTGACCCAGGACATCATCAATGCAAACTACGCATTGCGCTTAAACTATATGTATGACCGCCGTTATGCTGTGGAAGCCGACATGGCATTGATGGGAAGCAACCGTTTCAAATCGGGAAATAAATACTTCTTCTCGGCAGCGGGCGGCCTTGCCTGGATTCTAAGCAATGAAGATTTCCTGAAAGACAATGAATACGTGAACTTCCTGAAACTGAAAACCAGTGCTGGTATCTTGGGATATGACAGAAGCACCGAACATTTATTGTATGAACGTGCCTGGTCACAAGACGGCAGCTTCCGGTTCGGAACAACGAACAATGGCGCTACGGCTTACTATTCCACTTTTGTCCGTGCGGGCAATCCGAACCTGAAATGGGAAAAGGCAGCAGAATGGAACATTGGTGTGGAAGGCCTGTTCCTGAATAACCGCTTATATACCGAAATAAACTATTTCCGTGAGAAACATACGGATATCATTGGTTCTGTTGATGCCTCTTACGGGGATTATACTGGCAACTTTACCTGCCAGGATAGCATGGGCTCCGTCTTGAATCATGGTATAGAAGGAATGTTCACTTGGAGCGACCGTATCAACGACTGGTCTTATTCGGTAGGAGCTAATTTCGTATGGTCTAAGAATAAAGTATTGAAATGGAACCAAGTGAAACATGGTGAAGAATACCGTTATACAGTGGGGCGTTCTACCGATGCTATGATGGGACTGGTTGCCGAAGGATTATTTGGCAAAGATGTAGCCATCAACGGACATGCCCCCCAGACGTTTGCCGATTATCAGGAAGGCGACATCGCCTACAAAGACCTGAACGGCGATAAGATCATTGACGGTCGTGACGTAAAGGAACTCGGAAACTCATTCCCACGTACTACATTGGGCATCGATTTCAATGTAAGTTACAAAGGCTGGGGATTGTATCTTCAGGGATATTCCGAACTGGGCGTTCACACTTGGGCAACAAATGCTTATTATTGGAACAATGGAGAAGGTAAATACTCTAAACTGGCATTAGATCGTTATCATCCGGCAAACAATCCGACCGGAAGTTATCCGCGCCTGACAACCACTGCCGGTGAGAACAATTTCCGCAATTCTTCTTTCTGGTTGAAGAATACAAGCTTCTTCCGTATGAAGAATGTTGAATTGAGCTACACGTTTAATCAGTTCTCCCCAAGTTCGGTCGTGAAGAAGATGAAGGTTTTCGCTCGTGGTGCAAATTTGTTTGTGCTTTCTTCCGTGAAAGATTTGGATCCTGAATTGCTGAATGCCGGTGTGACAAACTATCCGGTGACACGTACTTTTACAGGCGGAGTCTCTTTTGTATTTTAATTTTGAACAATTAATAGATGGCAATATGAAACATATATTAGGAAGTTGCGTTTTAGCAGGTCTGTTTCTCTTTTGTGCTTGTGACGACACATTGGATACAAAGGTGACATGGCAGATCGGAGACTCTGATACCTGGAGAGTGCCGGAACTTGCTCAAGGCGTACTATATAAAGCTTATAATGGCATAGCCAACCGTCCGGATTGTTTTGAAGATAACTTTCTGGATTGTGCTACCGATAATGCAGTGACTAATCTGCGCAGCTCTTCTGTCTATAAATTAAATATGGGTGGGATGACAGCGTTTAACAACCCAATCGGAAACTGGAGTAATGCGTACAACATGCTGAACTATGTAAACTCTTTCCTCGAAAACGGCTTAACCGACCAAGTGCAGTACAACCGCACCGACCCGGAAGTGGACAAGCAAATCAAGCTGCGTCTGGAAGGTGAATCGTATTTCCTGCGTGCATGGTGGCATTTTGAGCTATTGAAGATGTACGGCGGAAAGGCGAAGAATGGAAAAGCGTTGGGTATTCCGTTGGCAGATCATTTTATTTCGCAGGATGAGGCCGCACAGAACGGTGAATTTCTTCGTCCTACTTATCAGGCAACAGTCGATTTTATCGTCAACGATTTGAATAATGCCATCGAGTTATTACCGAACGTGTATCAGGGAGATGACTTGGAGTTTGGTAATACACAAATCGGCCGTGCCACGAAAGCGGCGGCAGCTGTTCTGAAAAGTCGTGCGCTTTTATATAGCGCAAGCCCTGCCATGCAGGATGATGACGTGACGAAGATCACCGGCATGGGACAATTCGAAATACTGAACCCTACGGTTTACCAAGCAAAATGGGAAGCGGTAGCCAAAGAGATCAATAAGATTCTGGGCATGGAAGGTTTCGGAACTTATGTTCCTGTTACGGCTTCCTCCATTGCCGATGTTCAGACGGAAAGTTCCGATTATGCTTTCCGCAGATATTTTAATAATAACCTGTTGGAAGGCCTTCATTTCCCGCCGTTCTACTACGGAAGTGCCCGTGCCACTCCTTCTCATAATCTGGTAAAGGCTTTTTATGCGAAGAATGGTTATCCGGCAACCGATGTTCGTTCCGGTGTCGATCTGTCTGATCCTGATTTCGATCTGACGCAGCTTTATGCCGTACTTGATAATCGCTTTGCGCTGAATGTCTACTATCATAGTGCTACATTTGGCGATTCCGGCCAGCCGTTGGATATGTCCGAGGGTGGAAAAGATTCTCCTTCGTTTAGTGAGAATGCTACACGTACGGGTTATTATCTGGCTAAATTCGTTTCCAAGAAATCGGCTATGCTGAATCCGATTCAGACCTTAAACTCGGTTCATTACAATCCTTTGTTACGAAAATCGGAAGTTCTTCTTAACTTTGCCGAAGCTGCTAATGAGGCTTGGGGCAACCCGACGGTGAAAGCCGAAGGATGCCTGTATTCTGCATACGAAATATTGAAAACAATCCGTTCGCAAGCCGGGGGGATCAACTTTGATCTTTATCTGGATGAAATGGCTCAAAGTAAAGACTCGTTCAGAAAGCTGATTCAGAACGAACGTCGCTTGGAATTTACTTTCGAGAATCATCGTTATTTTGATATGCGTCGCTGGATATTATCGTTGAACGAAGAGGTGGAGGGTGTTGCCGTTACCCGCAATGAAGATGGCACATTCAGCTTCAAAGTACAGAAAGTGGAACAACGGAAATATGAAGTGAAAAACTATTTCATGCCATTACCGTATGCAGAGCTGGAAAAGAATAAGAATCTAATGAATAATCAGGGTTGGGAATAACGTGCTGTTGATATAAATACTTATTTACAATGAAAAGACTAAATATATTATGGATAGGGCTGATAAGCGTTCTGATGACTGCTTGTTATGACGATTATGAAAAGGACTACGATAAGAGTTTTGTGTACTTTGCTTCGCAAAAACCTTTGCGGACATTGGTAGCCGACACAGATATGTCGATAAAGGTAGGAGTGGCTATTGGCGGTAAAAGAGAGGTGCATACCGATGATTGGGCTACATTCGAGATCGATCCGTCTTTATTGGATGGTACGGGCTTGACACTAATGCCGGAAAACTATTATCAGTTGGCTAATCCGAACAAGATGACAATTAGCAATCCGAATCTGGCAATAGCAGATGTGAAAGTGACTTTCTCCGATGCTTTCTATGAAGACAATGCTGCTTTGAACAAGCACTATGCAATCCCTTTCCGGTTGGTCGATCATAATCAGGATGAAATTAGTACTGATGTGAATGGTAATTTGAAGGATTACAGTATTGTAGTTGTCAAATTTGTCAGCCAATATCATGGTACCTACTTTGTGAAAGGAAAAGTTACCAATTTGTCCACCCAGCAGGTTACTGAATACAGTAACAAGGATTTGAGTCAGAATATGACCCGTGACTTTGTTTCGTTAGGTAGAAACAAAGTACGCAGACCGGGTTTTGGAAACACATTGGAAAACAATGAGTCGGTGAATCTGACAGTCAATCCGGATGGAAGCGTCAATATTGAAGCCGGAGGAAGCGTCGCTATCACAGATGCATCTGCCACATTAGATCCTGCATCCGAATCATTGGAATTTGTAGGGAAACAGCCTAAGTTTACACTTTCTTATAAGTACACGAAAGGTGGCGTCACTTATCAGGTTGACGAGGAACTGATTCGTCGTCAGAATCCGGAAGCTGATTTACGCTTCCAGGAATGGTAGAATAGGTATGAGTTGATTATAGATTTCTATTGCTCGCCGGTAATTAGCTGCATCAGTGAATGTTGTAGATTAATTACCGGCGATATCTTTTTCTGTTGGGCGTAGTTGATTTACAAGATATACCTACTTGACCTGTTGACTATTAATAGATAACTTCCTTTTGCTATAGACCAAACTATCTTTCTCCGGTTAGATAACTTTCTCTTCCTTCGTTCCAAACTATAAATGCAAGTTCCGTTTATAGTTTGAAATAGGGCAAAGACAACTTTACTATGAAGGGAAGAGATCTTTGCAAAGGGAGCAAAAGAACTTTTCTATTAATAGTTGACACGTTGTCTAAGGGTAGGTTGAATTTCTGAAGCAGTTGCTTTTGCTTTCTATTTCAACTGCTTGAGAAACTCTGTCGGAGTGATATTAAATTCTTTCTTGAAACACTTTGTAAAGTAGTTCGGATCTGATATGCCGACAGCAAATGATGCTTCGGAGACATTCATACCATTCAGTAAATGAGTTTTAGCCTCTTTCATTTTGATCGTCCGTATGAATTGAGTGATGGAGCATCCGGTGAGTGATTTCAGCTTCATGTGCAACAGGCTGCGGCTGATGCGGAGATGGGCTGTGATTTCCGTTACTCCGAAGTCTTCCTTGGTGAGGTTAGCCATAATTAGCTCCACTAGTTCCTTCATGAACACCTCATCACGTGGGTTATTGGTTATTTGCTTGATGTTCAGTTCTTCTGCCTGTTTGAAGTGTTCAATACTCTGTTTCCGGCTCTTTTGGATATTCTGTACCAGCAGTTCCAGATTCTTGGCGTTAAAAGGTTTAGTGATATACGCATCGGCTCCCCGTAGATAACCTTCCGTATGGTCGTTTTCATCAGTCTTTGCAGTCAGGAGGATAACGGGGATATGGCTGGTCGTTACGTCCTGTTTGACACGTTCCGTAAATTCCAGTCCGTCCATCACTGGCATCATTAAATCCGATATAATGAGGTTAGGCAACTGTTTGGCTATCTTCTTGCAGGCTTCTGCACCGTTATACGCCCGTATAATATCATATTTCTCGCTGAATATACTGGCGAGGTAATCATTCATTTCTTTATTGTCCTCCACAATCATAATAGATTCCCGGGCAGGATCTTTTTCTTTGTTGGTCAGCTTTTCGGGAATGAGTTCGATGGTTTCCTTGATTCGCTGGTTATATTTCTGTATTTCTTCGGTCGTGATGTTCTCGGACGAGCGTTCATCGGGACCATAAGCATCCTCCGATACATTCAGGGTAACGATAAAGTCCGAACCCTCATTGACTTCGCTTTCTACCCGGATTTCTCCTTTGTGCATGTGTATGAGCGAACGCGTAAGCGATAATCCCAGTCCGAATCCCTCGCGATGGTCTCGCTTCTCAACCTGGTAATAACTTTCAAATATTTGTTCTTGAGCTTCTTTAGGAATCCCCCTGCCATTGTCTTTGACGGAGATTTGCACAAATGTCCCCTTCTCTTCTTTTATTAGTTTGGCACTCAACTTGACGTATCCGCCGGGCTGGGTATATTTAAATGCGTTTGAGAGCAAGTTATAAAGAATCCGTTCCAGCTTGGAAGGCGAGAACCAGACTTCCTCTTCGGTGTCTTCCAGATTGACGATGAAGTCAATTTCCCGTTCTCCGGCTACAATGTCAAAGATGTGCGACAGTTCTTCCAGAAAGTGCATGATGTCTCCCTTCCGGACGCTGATACGCATCTGTTTCATCTCGATTTTACTGAACGTCAATAGTTCATTAATCAGATAATTCATCCGGTTGGCGTTTCGGTAGATGACTTCCAGTTTCTCTTTATCGTTGTTGCTGATTTGTGGCTGCTGGATCAATCGTTGCAGAGGCGATAGAATCAGAGTCAGCGGTGTTTTCAGGTCATGGGAGATGTAAGTGAAGAAATTGATCTTCTGTTGATTCATATTCTCTATGTTGACGCGCTGTTCATGCTCCGTTTTCAGTCGCATGAGCAGGATGATACGCGTTTTGGTATATCTGTATGCGGCGTAAATGATTAATAGGAAGAGTAGTGCATAAACTAAATATGCTCCCGGCGAGAGCCACCAGGGAGGAAGGACTCTGATGGCAAGGTCCTTTTGCCCCGTTTCGTCCCAGCGGATACCATCTTTGCTGGCTTTGATCTTTAAGATATATCTTCCTGAAGGCAGATTGGAGAAGCGTACCTGATGCTGGTTTCCTACAAACTGCCAGTCCTTGTCGATACCTTCCATTTTCATCGCATATTGAGTGTTGTCGGTATATTGATAATTCAGTCCGGAGTATTCGAGACGCAGGGATTGGGCTTGTTCGTGCGTCAGGGTGATCTCTGTCAGTTCGGAGATAGAGGAAGGGATGAATGCTTTCTCATTGTTGGGTGACATATATTCGCTGTTGCTCCAAATGGCAGTCAGTGCAATGTTGAAACGGGGATTGACGGAGCGTACCTGTTCCGGGTAGAAAGAAATCATACCGTTGATAGTTCCGAAATACAATTCTCCGTCAGGCTTCTTGCAGGCGGAGGAGTAGTTGAACTGGTTGATGGGCAATCCGTCGGCCGTGGTATATCGGTCAATGCTTCCTGCTTGGGAATTGATACAACAAAGTCCGTTTCCGGTACCTACCCAAACATTACTCATCTCATCTTCAATGATACCTTTGATGGCGTTGGATCCCAACTGTTCTTTACTGTAAAAGGCGATAATGCTACCGTTGCGGTCTGATACATAAAGCCCGTTGTTGTCTGTACCTATCCATATCCGTTGATGTGAATCGGGGTAGATATAGGTGATGTAGAGATCGGTATGCGGCAGGATAGGGAGCGAGGTTACTTTCAGTGTATGGGTATTGATCTGAAATATACTGCCTTTTCGGGTTCCTGCCCAAAGTATACTGTCATTAAACTGTACCAGGTTGAAGATACGGAGAGGCGAAATCTTCTCCGGGCGGGAGTTCGCTTTCTTCTTGTCGATCAGGAATAAGCCGGAAGGGCCTCCGTACCAGATATGATCGTTCTTGTCTTCGATGATACAGAAGCCGGAAGAAACCTCATCCGACAGTAGATTATAGTCCACCGTGCGGTTTAGATGCGGTATATAGTGAAGAGCTCCTTTCAGGAACAGTCCGAGCCACAAGCTGTTATCTTTGTCGAGCCATAAAGAATGTATGTTCTTGGCGTAGATTTGCATTTGCTTGTGAAGCCGTTCGGCACGGGTGATTTCTTTCTTATTGTTCAGGTAGTTCAATCCGCCATCTTCGGTGGCGATGTACAGACCATTGTCCGGAGCATTGATAATCTGGCGAACAGCCTTTCCGCTCAAATGATTGAAACTGGCTCCGTATGGATATATCTGGAACTGGTCGGAACCGAATATATAATAATTGACTCCTCCGAAATAGGTTCCCACCCACATATTATGAGCCTTGTCCTGATAAAGGCTGTAAATGGGAGAATCGTTCAGCGCACTTAAATCCCGTTCCGATTGTTCGTAGTGTGCAATCAGTTGATAGAGTTTGTTGAAGACAAAGATGCCATACTCCGTGCCTACCCATATATTCCCCGTATGGTCGGTTGCCGCACACCGGAAGTCTTTCACTTCAAGGTCTTTCGAAAGATTACACAGCGTATTGCTTTGTATATGATAGACGAAAAAATCGTTGTTAGTATTAAATAAAAGCTGGTTGGACGAGATCAGGACGGCATTGTTGCATTGCTGTGTAAAAGGCTGGATGAGAGTCGGGAGGGAAACGAACTGTTTCTTTTCCAGACTGTATCGCATCAGTCCTTTGTTGGTATCTATCCATAAGGTTTTGTCTCCGTCCTCCGCAAAGTATCTCACATGAGGTTTTTCTTTATCGAGAAGAAAAGGGACGAACAAGCTGTCTTGTTCATTGTAGCGATAGAGTCCGTTGCTACAAGCTGCCAGAAGCATACCATCGCTGGTGTTCAGGAAACAAACATCATCCTTAGTGTTCCCTTTAATCTGGTAACGACTGAAATCTTCTGTCTCGTAGTTATAGCTGCAGATGCCCTGATCGGTAGAGATCCATAGAATGTTACGGAGCGAATCGTTATATAAGCGCGTGATGAAATTGTGGCGGAGTGAGGTGCTGTCGGCTTCATTATGTGCGAACAGGTTGATATTATAACCGTCATATCGGCACAATCCGTTGCGTGTACCAAACCAGATGAACCCGTGGTTGTCCTGGGTGATTGCATTGATCGTATTATGCGGGAGTCCTTCAGCTATACTTAGCTGTTTGAAGCGTATATTATTATATTGAATCTGTCCCGTCGACAAGCTTGTATTTAAGAGCACGAGACTAAATAAGAGTACGAATTTAAGTAAGGTGGTTCTCATGGCTTTTCTGATTGATTTTCACGACCTAAAGATACGTCTTTTTTTGTTTTGAACAGTCGTAGAATTGTTCAAACGGGCAGCACTCATGTTCAGTTTGCCGCTTCGCTACAGATTTTTATACATGATTGCAGGTATTAAGCATTATTTTTCTGTTTTTCTTGGATAGAAAAGACCACATTTGCAATGTGAAACTCTAAAAACAAATGCTATGAATCATTCGACAGTCAAATCCTTTACGTTTGGTATCGGTCTGTTTTTCACATTACCTCTGGTATATGGGAATAGTTCCTCTCCGTCTTCCTCCGATGGAACGTTGTATATCAATAAATCGAAAACCCACAAAGTGGCTCCCGTAAAGTACGGTTTCCATTATGAAGAAATAGGAATGATGGGCGAGGGTGCCCTGCACGCCGAACTGATACGTAACCGTTCGTTTGAAGAAGCTACACCGCCTGCCGGATTATCTGTGAAGAACGGTCTTTATGAAAATGTTCCGGCTCCCCGCGTTAAAGAGAAAAAAGTGTTTCAGGCCGATCCGCTGATTGGATGGACGACTTATCCGTTATCATATACTCCTGTATTTATCAGTCGCACGGATGAAAATCCGATGAGCGGGGAAAATAAGTATTCGATGCTGGTTAATGTCACGGAAGATATTGCGAACCATCCGGATGCCCTGATTCTCAACCGTGGATATTATGGAATGAACCTGAAGACAGATACGTCTTACCGTCTTTCCTTGTTTCTGAAGAACAGGAATTATTCCGCTCCGTTACGTGTATTTCTAGTTGACGAATGGGGACAACGGGTGAGCAATGTGATCGAAGTGAATGTAGGGAATCGGGACTGGACAAAATATACCGGTGAACTGAAACCGGAAAAGAACGTCCGGCGTGGAATGTTTGCCATACAACCGATGTCGAAAGGGCAATTTCAGATAGATGTCGTTTCCCTGTTCCCGTCCGATACCTGGAACGATGGAAAATCCGTATTCCGTAAAGACATTGTTCAGAACCTGAAAGAGTTTTCTCCCAGCTTTATTCGTTTTCCGGGCGGGTGCATCGTGCACGGAGTCAATGAAGAAACGATGTATCACTGGAAAAAGACGCTCGGACCGATTGAAAATCGTCCGGGACAGTGGAGCAAATGGGCGCCTTATTACCGTACCGACGGAATCGGCTATCATGAGTTTTATGAATTGTGCGAATATGTGGGAGCTGATGCGATGTATGTGATGCCTACGGGTATGATTTGCAGTGGTTGGGTGAAGCAAAGTCCACAGTGGAATTTCAGACACATTGATGTCGATCTGGACGCTTATATCCAGGATGCGTTGGATGCCATCGAGTATGCCATTGGTGATACAACTACGAAATGGGGAGCCGAACGAGCAAAGAACGGTCATCCTGCTCCTTTCCCGCTAAAATATATCGAGATTGGAAATGAAGATTTCGGACCTGTGTATTGGGAACGTTATGAAAAAATCTATCAGGCATTGTCCGCCAAATACCCCGACTTGGTTTATATAGCCAATAGTGTCATCCGTGTAGTCGGAAGAGAGAATGATGACAAACGGAAGGATATTCCCAATTTTGTCAACCCGAAGAATGTAAAAGTGTTCGATGAGCATTATTATAACTCAATCGAATGGGCTTGCGAACAGCATTATCGTTTTGATAACTACAAACGGGGTGTTGCCGATCTATTTATCGGCGAATTGGGTATTAGCGGAAAATATCCTTATAACCTGCTGGCTACCGGAGCCATCCGTATGTCAATAGAACGCAACGGTGATTTGAATCCCTTGTTTGCCGAACGTCCGGTGATGAGGCATTGGGACTTTCTGGAACACCGTATCTTCCTGCCGATGTTGATTAATGGAGTAGACAGTAGCGTAAAGACTTCCTTCTTCTATCTGGCAAAGATGTTCAGGGATAACACGTTTGACGTGTGTCTGGATGCAGCGATCAAGGATATAGAAGGTTTGCAGAACATCTTTGTTACGATGGGATATGATACGGCCAGCAAACAATATATCCTGAAACTGATAAACCTGCAGGATAAAAAAGTCATTCTACAACCGGAAGTTTCCGGCTTCAAACGTCCCGTCAAGGCACATAAAACAAGCCTGGTACTGGTTCCGGGAAAAGAAAACACCCCGTTTACCCCGAATGAAGTCCAACCGGTAGAGACGGAAGTCGGGCTGGACCTGAATCAACCGTTCGAACTGGAGGCCGCTTCCATGGTTGTATACCGTTTTAAATTGAAATGATAAATGGGAATTTTGCGGTTAGGCTGAAAGCCTTACAATTATATATTTATTGGGGTGCCCTGAAAGGGCTTAATTATATAGCGTAGGGCAACGCCCTACGAAAAAAACACACCAGCCACAAGCCCTGAAAGGGCGGAACTGTATACAATTATGCCCTTTCAGGGCGCAAATTCAGATTGTCGTTTTTACGTAGGGCGTTGCCCTACGCTATATAATTAAGCCCTTTCAGGGCACTCCGCAAAATTATCATTTGTCGACTATTCATCCAGTCCTTCAATCGTGATGATTTTTCCATCAGCATCGTATTGCAGTTCACAGACTTTTAAGCTGCGAAGCCAGGTTTTCCCTTCGGAAGGTACGCAATCGTGATGGAACAGATACCATTTTCCTTTGAACTCAACAATAGCATGATGAGTAGTCCATCCCACTACCGGAGTCAGGATAACTCCCTGATAAGTAAATGGTCCGTATGGGTTGTCACCTATCGCGTAACAAAGTAGATGGGTATCGCCTGTAGAGTAAGAGAAATAATATTTCCCATTATACTTATGTACCCAGGAAGCTTCGAAGAAACGACGTTCTGTATCTCCTGCTGTCAGAGGTTTACCGTTTTCATCCAGAATGACTAACGGACGCGGTTCTTCCGCAAACTCCATCATATCATCACTCAAACGAACAACACGGGATGGCAAAGCCTCCTCCTCTCCTTCGGGTAAAATGGCTGATTCCAATGCTTTATTATTCCGGTAACGTTGAAGCTGTCCACCCCACAGTCCGCCAAAATACATATAATAATTACCATCTCCATCA
>OGHR01000912.1_pt1 | contig 19416 bp, 22 predicted proteins | sample 1571621 | NCBI WGS metagenome assembly OGHR01 (sample SAMEA2582038, study PRJEB24529) | metagenome | biome: Human gut stool | place: China | collected 2011
AGTAATATAGATAAATGGTAAAGAGTAGGTTTCAAATTTGGTGAATTTTGTATTCTTTTTCAGCCATTCTAAACAGTCGGCATCATTATCAAAAAGAGGGCTATATTTACCCTCTCCATAAGCTGTATAAAATTGATAATATTTTGCATTAAAAGTTCCCAATCCTTTGCCGCCTTTCTAAGTTTTTTCTAGTGCTTCAATTTCCATTACCACTTTGTATAACTTGTCTATCTTTTCTTTGGAAATAATTTCTTCTTCATCAAGCTTTCTTCCAGAATTAATGACTCTTTCATATAAATCATGTGTATCTTTAATATCCTGGGCAATATACGTATAAGGTACTGACATATCTCTTCTCCTAAGTCTTAATTATTATCATTATCAAGTTCATACGTTGCTAGTTCGTAAGTTCCACGATTTTCAATCCATTTCTTAATTGCATTTTTAAAGTCGGTAGGGTCTTCATCATATCTGCCTAATACCATACTTTCACCCAAAATAAAATCAATTCCTTCTTCTAAAACTTTTTTATCGAACTCTATTTTTTCATTTTCCATCTTTGCCAGCTTTCTTTTGGTTGCATATCGGGGAATAAAAGATAAAGCCTACTGTCCAACACATGAAGTTTCTTTTTAAGTTCGGCTATATCATTACATTCACATGCTGAATTTAATTCTTCATGAATCCAATTTATTTTTTGGATAGCAACTTCTTTATTTTTCCTTATTCTAAGTTTATTAATGATACCAATCATATTTTTACTTTTCTTCTATCCTACACGTTGGCAAAGAGGAATCACACCACTTGAGTTTTTTCGCCGTTCAACGTTTTGAATCACTTCTCCATGATTCATATTAAAGCCTTCAAGCACTTCAGAGACGGTGTTTTTCATGCCCTCATTAACTGCTTTTTGACGTAATTGAAGTTCTTCTGTTTTTCCTTGAAGAATGAGATTAAGCTGCTCAGTTTGACGTTCGTACTCTTCTTTAATTGCTGAAGATAATTTAGTAGAAAATTCTTCAGTTAGTTTTGCTAATTGGCTCACTCGGTTAGCTTCACTCTCAGATTCAATCGATTTGAGGGCTGCCTCATGCCGAGCCTTTTCAGTAGTGATTGCTTCAGTTTTTTCTGATTCAACCTTTCGGTTCAATTCTTTAATCTCAAGCTCTTTTTCGTCCCCAAAACGTTTGGATAATGTAGGTTCAATTTTATCTCTTGTATCAAGAGCTTCAATTTCCGCATTGATTTTGGCAGTTTCTTGAGCAATAAAATCTTCAAGACGTTTATTAGCATCATACTTAACCATTTTGATGACATCAAGAACATTGACATCTTCAGATAAATCAGAAGAGACTAAAGGAGTTGCTAAAATAGATTCGGAAACATGATCATCTTTAACTGGTGGATTTTCTACTTTAGCCGTTTCCTCTTTTTCTTGTGAACGGAGAGATTGCTTAAGACGTTCAATCTCATCATCTTTATCTTTCATCTCCTTAGCAATAATTTCTTTAATTGCAGTTTCTGTTAAAAGCGTTGAAGAAGGAACATTGATTTCAGTACGTTCAGTATCATTTGAGGGTTCGCTTTGAACGTCATTAAGAACTTGTTTATTGCTTCCAGAATCTGACTCATCTTCTTCTTTGTCATCCGATAAATCTAATTGTGGAGCTGGAGCGTAGCCTTCGTCATTTTCTTCACGTTTATTAGATTTTTGTGGAGTAATGGCGTAAGAAATCTCATTTTGACGTGATTTAGATAGTGTATCTTTAATAACTTGTGAACGCTCATCTTGAATTTCCAAGATACTTTCATCAAACTCAAGTGGCTTTCTGGTGTAGAAAGGTTCAAGTAACGCATCAAAGTTTGTTTTAGCGGTCATTGGCAGTTCTAAACGTTGAGCAAATAAAATTTGCTCTCCTTTTTTAGAGCTTTCAATTTTTGAGACGACAAGAGAACCTTGTTCTTCGTGATCAAGTAACTCTTGATTCTCACCAATAATAAAGTTAACTAAATCAGCCGCATTTCTTACTTTATCTGGACGAATATTTTGAACTTGGCTTAACTCAATCCGATATTTTTTCTTATTAAACATTCCTTCAAACATTAAGCTTCTCCTTCAGATTTTGTGGGTTGTTGAGAGTTATTTTTAATTCCAATAAGGTCTTGTAATTCTGAAAGACTCATTCCACTTTGAACCAAGGTTTCGGAAAGCATCTCAGCTTCTACTCGCTTACTCTCTTGCCTTTTTTGTCTGGCCGTTTCTTGATACTTTTTGGCCTGTTGCTCAGCCTTTTCAGCTTCTGCTTCCAGGCGTTTTTTTCTTTTTTCCAATTCTTCTAATTTTGTCATTTATTTCTCCTTTGTTGTACTGACTTCTGAACTAGAGCTAGGACTAGAACTTACAGTTGAGCTTGAACTCATGCTCATACTACTTGAGCTGCTTGACGGTGCTGTAGGAGCAGTCGGATAACTGTTTGCACTTGTCGTTCCGTCAGGTTCTACTAATGTTATCGCTTCTAAATTATTCACCAGGTATTTTTTACCTTGTTGAAGAAACGTTAAACGAATGGTTACCTTATTGGGCTGATCAAATAAAGCTCCTACCTTAGAATTTAGTTTGGTCAACTGGGTATTTTTATAAGTTACATTACAAATTGCAGTTAAGTCTTTTTGATTGATATAAATATCAGCCTTGCTAAAGACTTGGTCAATCACATAACCTTTATAGGCTTGATTAACTGGTAGTTTCTCATTAGACGTTGCTTGATTATACATGCTGTCAGTCATCAATGGTTTGTATCGATTGTCATTTTCACCTAAATCTTTCTTTGTATAGTAAGCAATAAGGAACTTATTGACTGTAATGTCTGATAATCTTTTTGTATCGACAATAACCTTTGGTTTTTCAACTTGTTTTATTGCTGCTTGTTTTCCGCTCATCCCAATCGTGAATCCGATCCCTCCAACAACCAAAACCGAAAAGATAATGATCACGGCTAAGCTAACTTTTTTAAAAGTCTTTAATTTTTTTTGATTATACACAATAGTATTATTTCCTTTCATTTATTTAAAGTGAACAAATGTCATTCCTGCTCCTGGCTTAAACATTCGATAGCCCATTGAATAAAGGCCTAAAGTGTTCATTTCAGAAACTAAAAATGTACCATCTGGATTGACAACTTCAACCTGAGCCACATGGCCATATTCTGAACTAGACCCTGCAACACCTGGAGAGAAACTTACTGCATCTCCCACTTGTGGTTTAGAATCAATTGTAGCTCCTGGAGTTTTAGTATAGTTATAACCCCATTGGCCACCATTACCCATATAGCCATTAATATTATGACCGATTTGAGCTTGACGATTAAAGACATACCAAGTACAATTCCCAGGTTCATAGCCATTGCCAGGCCATCCTTGCCCTTGTTGTGTTTCTTTATTAGAAGGGAGAGGTTTAATTTTGTCTTTATATTTCTCAAAGAGTTCTTTTGATGAAGCGCTCATATCCGCATCAGAGCCACCATTATTTGAGAAGTAAGTGAACCAATTTTGAGCGGCTTGTACACGTGCCTGAATCTTGTCCCCTGGATTTCCTTCCCAGTAAGTCAAGAAGTAGTTGGTCAGTTCTGGAATTGAAGAAGAGACGGCATTACTAGCGGTATTTTTAAACATGGTTTGATTCCCTGGAGTATCTCCATTGAGCATAAAATCAAGCTGAAGGTCTAAGTCGTACCATTTTTTATTTTTTGCTTTGGCATAATTTAAAAGTAAAGTATGTCTTTCAGAACCATCAGATGTATCTGTCCATTGACCTAACCCCAACCCTCTATGAAGGATGTTTGGATATTTTCCGTAAATATCCAACCCACCCATTGCCAACCAAGCTGGATCATCCCAAGAATTTCCAGAAGCACCAACTGGTGGAGATAAATAATCTCCTTCAGCTCGATTAGGATTGATTTGAGATTCTTCAGTAAAAGAACCTAAGATAGCGCAAATTCCTTCTTTTTTATAGCCAAGTTTGGTTAAGAAATTATAAACGGCCTCCGCACGTTCAGAAACACTTTTTCCTGGATCAAAGCTATCTGAAGCTAAAGAGGTAAACTGAGTATAGGTCACTCTAGGAAAATAAAATGCTGGATTAACTTTTTCCCATTTTTTATTATCTTCATTATATTTTTCATAGGTCATATTAAGACTTGACTTTGTGGCCTTACCAAGAAGTGTTCCAGCATCTACTGTTTCACCTCCAATAAACCGTCCGCTATTAATCCCAACAATTGTCAGCCGTGCATTTTCAGCTTCAGAAATGACCAATGTATTAGGGTCAGTCACAGAATTAACAATTCCGTGCATTGGTGAAGTTAAATCTTGCCCTGGGGCTGAACTAACATCAATGCTTGAGTGGAGTTCAGTTTTATCTCCATTCCGTTCGTAGCCATATCTACGATTGATAACCAAACTCTCTGTTTGATAAGGAAACTGAAGTTGACCATCAAGGCTGTCATAACCTACTTCATTAACACGTTCTTTAAAATCTGAATAATCATCAGGAGAAAGATAATATTTAGAACTCTTATCCGTCTCCAAAGCCTCCATTGTTGTTAGCTTATAATCAGGAGAAGAGCCATTTAAGGCTGACCAAAGGCCTGTAAGATATTGTTCATAATTTTGATTAGGAAGTGCTGCGCCATTTGAACCTACAGGCACTTGATCTTGTAAATTATAATCTTCAAATTGGTCATTCATATAAAACATTACATCATCCAAAGGCGTGTAGAAGTTATTTCCATCCTCTGATTGTTCTGCATCAAGTTTTGTGAAATACGTCCAAGACTTTGTCAGTTGAAAATCATCTTGCTTTGTTGGAACAGAGGAGGCCATGTTAAGGATTCCCAAAAGACACAATATAAACATAACAGCAAGAACGACGAGTAATCCTTTGGAAGTCACGATTAAAGTAAACGCACGACTCAGGGTTTGTTGGCCTTTTAAGATTGACCGAATCAAAGAAAATCCTTGCTCCGCCTTTTTTGCCTTTCTTGCGGCACTCAGCTTATTTTGAAAGTTCCGTATTCTTTTTGCGGCTTGCCTTCTGAACCCCAATTCAGAAGGAGTTCTGACAAACCCACGACCTCGAACCATATTAACACTTCGATTGGCTAAACCGTAAGTATGCTTTGAAAGATTAACCGAAGCTTTAGCGGAAGAAGTGACAACATCCTTAGAAAGTTTTAACCCACTTTTGGTACGTTGAGTCTTTCTATAGAGGTCTGAACCTTCTCTTAAAGTATCATCTTTTTCAAGAGGCGATAACACTAAGTGGTTGACTGCTGTTTGTTTGGCTTGATTCTTGGCATAGCCTTTCGCTTTGTTTGCTGCTCGTGTTGGATCAGATTTCTTTGCTTTTTTAAAAACCACTTTAGAAGCATTTTTATCAGCTTTTGCTTCAAGATACTTCTTTTTGGCTGCAACAACTTGTAAACCTGATCCAGCTTTAAGATTCCTGTAATTTGTCCGCCGAACTTTAAGATTTTTTTTGCTTTCTTTAAGTGTCTGCTTACTAAGCTGTGTAGCTTGTCTAGGTTTTCTAAAGGCATTCGCATCAATTCCATCAGAGACACGTTTCTGGACATTGAGCGAAGCTTTAAAGTTTTCTTTGCTTCTTTTATCCATTTTCTAAGCTCCCTTAGAGTCCGTATTCATAATTTCAAAAAGTCGAGTGTCTTCAGGAATCGAATTTTCAAACGGTACCACAACCCCTCCTGCATAAATCAGTCCAGTTCCTTGAGGAGCCGTTTCTTGAATATACTCTTTCAATGTGTCCGTCAAACGAACCACTTCCTCAAGTCGTCGAATTGTTCCTAACTTTTGACGAAGCAAAACAATGAACTCCGTATTCAAAATCATGTTTTGACCGTATTCTGACTCTAATAAAGTAAGCACAGATTGTGTAATTCCTGTAGGGACAGCCCCATATTTACGGACACGAGCCCAAATATTCATAAAGAATTGCGCATCTTCATCATTACCGAAATTGGTTTGAATTTCATCAAAATAAAGATGAGTGGTAATCTTATGTTGGTTTTTAACAATTTCTTTCCAAATTTGGTCATAAATCACTTTGTTCGCAAAGGTTTTTAATTCAGGGTCAAGTTTCTTAGTGTTAAAAACAACCAAGCGTGAACTTAAATCGACGTTGGTTTCATGCGCAAAAATATCTTGAGAACCGACAGTATAAGGACGGACAGTTTTTGCAAAAGTTAAAACATCTGGATCATCTGATTGAGTCAAAAGCTCATACCAGTCCTTAAGCGTTGGTTTGCGGTCTTTATTTTCAAAATTGGCAAAAAGAAGAGCGGTGTATTCATCCACAATAGATTTTTGAATATCTCCAAAATCTTGTAAGAGCAGTTTAAAGAGGTTCACCAATAGATTGGTTTTCTCTTTAACATAGTCCACTTGTCGGTCTTCTTTATCCAACAAATCCTTATCTGGCATGTCCAGCAGATTAAGGTGACTATTTGTCCCAGTAGAGATATAAAGAATGATACCTCCTAGAGCTTCCGCAAGTGCGGTGTACTCTCCTTCTGGATCAACAATGATGATTCGACGATTAGGATATTTGAGCAAGATATTAATAATTTCCCACTTGACCGTCATTCCTTTTCCTGAACCTGAAGAACCTAGAACCAAAGCACTTGGTGTAATGAGGTCTTTCTTACGATCTATCACAATTAGGTTATGGCTTCTTTGATTTTTACCGTAAACCACACCAGTTGGGCTTTGAAGTTCTTGAGTTGTAAATGGAATTTGTGTTGCTAGGTTGGCCGTCGTCATATCACGCATGAAATTCTTTTCGACGTCAAGATAAGGCTTACCAATTGGTAGAATGGTATTGAGCGCTTCTTCTGTATAAAGCACCGTATTGTCAAAGCTAACTTGCCAGGTTGCCCCTGCATCTTCAACAATTTTTATTTTATGTTGCAGCTCATCTTTCGTATCTGCCAAAAGATAAATGGAGAAAATGCCTGAGAAGTATTTTTGACCACGGTCTTTAAATTCTTTGATTAATTCTGTCGTCGCTTCATCAATTTCAGCGGCCTCACCAGAAATCATATCTTCTCCAACTCCATCTTTGAAATTTTCACGTTGTTGTTTTTGAATGGCAGCTTTATTGAGGGCTTTAACTGTTGAAATGGCTTTTCTTGCTTCAATCATTTCATAGGGTTTGCCATGAATACTTATTGCAAGTTCAATTCCTGATTTACAAAGTTCTCGAATCAACTCATCCTCTAAATATTTAGGATATTGATTGGCATAAAGTACGGTGGCATATTTATCCCCTACTCGGAAGTAGGGCTTATTTTTAGGGAACTTGAATCGATTCGGACTGATAAATGCTTTTGAAGATAAGCCTGAAAGCATGATGTCATCATAATCTACCGTAAAATAACGATTAGGTCTGAGGAGAGTTGCATTGACTTTGAGGCGTTCTAAGCCATCCAATTTATCAACTTTGAGCTTGACTCCTTTTTTATTAAAGCGCCCTTGAAATCTTGTCGCCATTGTATCAAGCGTTTGACTGGCTTGTTTACGAGTTTTTGATTGTGTCGTAAAAATAGCATACTTTTGAATCTCAAAATTACGCTGGTCACTTTCAAAACCTTGACGATTAATTTCATTAATTTCTTGACGGAAGACATCATTATCATCCCATTCATAAGGAAGTCTCACCTCTTCAAAAATGCTATTCTTTACCGCTTTATTGATAATCAATGCCTGATATCTTGATTTTTTATCAAGCGTATTGAGTCCCTCCGCATATCCCAGGGCAATTTGTTCTTGTTCCTCTTCATCTGCAGTCTCATAGTCTAAATCGCCTAAACGATACATTTTAGAGTATTCTTCGCCTACAATGTGCATCAGTCCTTCTTTAAATTGACTGGTATATTTCAAAGAACTTTGGGCTCTTGGGCTAGATTGTTCAGCCAATCTTTGTTTGCGACGTTCTTCTAATTTGTTAGATTTCGTCTGTTTCTTTAACCGACTTGTCTGGATTAAATTCATTTTTTTCATACCTCCGTATTTGTCCTGATTGATAAATTCTTTCTTCATAAGAAAAATATAATTCTACTTTCCGCTTTCGCTCACGCCATTGATCTAACAAGAGTAGCGTTGGATAGGTTCCAAATAGAGCGCCTGTAGGGAAAAAAACTAAATAGAAAATAAAGTCTGGAAGAAAGATAAATTCTATTGTGAGTGGAACTACCGCTAGAGATAACAAAGCATAAGCTTTCGCTTTTCTGAGCGATATTTTAAAAATCTTTTTCTCTACTTTTGATAAATCTCGATAAAATTCTGAGCTTACTGCCATACTATGCCGCCCCCATCATTCGTTTTGCCAGGTTCTGCGAACCAAATAAGAGGAATACGAGTACAAGGTCTTTCCCTACTACTGCAATTACTACTCCTAAATCCTGGAAGAAACCACTCATTCCAGAAGAATCTAGACTGAAGAGTAAATCAGATTGAATGAAGACAGGGAAAATGGCCAAGATTAAAATAATCAGCGAACCTTGAAGCGCAATTCCTGCAAATTGCTTAAGATAGCCAATCGTGGTTGAGCGCATCTCATCATTCATAAAGAAAACAACCATGATTGGTGCAAGTGCTTTGTAAATATACATTTGTACAGAACGCATGAAAACCAAAATTTGGCCGACCCAAGCCGCAAACCATGAGATAATTTGCGAAAGAGTGGTCATCATGAGATAAACCCCTTTTTCCAAGAAATTCATATGATGTGTCGCTTTTGGTATCTCTGCGAGCTTATATCCAACGGACACATGAGCATGAATCAATTCTGTTAATTTTGTGAAGACCCACAAAATCGCATCAACTAATTCGCTAGAAAATTGAACCAGAATGAAAGCAAAAATATACTTTAAAATAAGACTAGCGTAAACTTCTGCAGTCATTCCTCCCCCTTCATTTTCAATTTGTTTGCGAATATTTCCTAATTCAATCAGAACAAAAATCGTTAAAATGACTAGCGCTAAGCCTCGAATTGCTGTAGCAACAGCGGTCATTGTATCGTTGACTGACGAATTATAAGCTGCTAACGGTTTCGTGAGCTGACTATATAAATTAGCTGTCACGTCCATTTTTAGGCCTCCTATCCTGCAATGCCTGTAAGTTTAGCAATTACAAAAGCAGTTAATCCACCAATAAGCACTAGAGTTGCCCCATTAAGTGCCAACCCTAATGCCCCTTTATTGATATTTCTTGCATCTTCTGACTCTAGTCCTTCTTTTAACTTGAGCCAACTCATGATTACTCCAATAGCGGCGGCTGCGGTAATCCCTATTCCAAGTGCGGTAATAATCTTTGTAACTTGATCCATTTGTGTGTTTCCTTTTCTTTCTTTTGTTTGCTTGAGTTGAACTGAAGTTAATTACTCTTCAGCTTCAAATTCTTCTTCATTGAGAAACTCTGTAACTCCTGGTTTCTCTTCTTCTCCCCAATCTGTCAAAGTAACTCTGATATAGACTGACTTTCCTTCGAGGAACTTTGCGGTTGGTTCATTGTAGTCAAAGTCGAGCATTGGAATTTCATAACCATTATCTTCAATACTGGCAAGAATGTAATTTAAATTTGTTTCTGAAAAATCTGTTCCAAAAACAAGATTATAAATCCCTGACTCTCCTTCTTTTCCTTTGACAATGATGGTGAATTTATCTTTATCTGTCGTTGTTTTAGCAAGTTTAACTTTTTTGATGACCGCTGAATGGCGGCCTAATTCAAAGTTTTTATATTCTCCACGTTTTAATGTGGGGCGTTTATATCCTGGCATTTTCTACTTCCTTTCAAAATATTTAGCGACTCATCAAAATTAAAAACCTCCTTTTTAGGAGGTTTTAGTCTACACTTCAAGGCAACCAAGGAAACTGTCACCAATGATGTGTTTGCGAATACAGAAATCAAAGTTTTTTTCGTAATATTTTCCTTTTTATTACTGGTTATCTTTAATTATTCATAAGGTATAAAACCCCAACTATGATACGAGCCAATCCCGCTAATGCAAAGATGTATGCTACTATCGCTTTCCCATCTCTATTTTGTAAACCATACATGCAGGTAATGTACCCCAACACAGAAATAATTAGCAGGGTCAAAATCTCATCAATATCTCTTTTCATTGTTCCTCAATTCATTGTCTATTTACGAATCTTACGAACAGTCTTACGATAAGTAGATACTATCCAGTTCCGTTTAAGATATGCAGCAAGACCTAATAAAGCTGCACCAAAGATTGAAATACCTAAAGCAGCTTTGCCTTCACCAGTTTTTGGAAGTGAACCTGCAACTTTTTCTACAATTGATTTTGTTTTTTTATCTACTTTTCCATACCATTTATCATCATCAGACACATGTTTTTTAGAGTAAACTCCAATACCATCAATTGTTACCTTATCTCCATGAAGTTCGCCCTCTGGTAGTGCGTCAAGCGTTCCTGAACCGATAACTGATTCTTTTGGTTGTAAAACTAAAAGTTTTCCATCTAGTTCAAACTCTCCGTCTTTATTGACGGTTAATTTTTTATCATTATATGTAAAGGTCATACCTTTAATATTAACTGAACCATTTGTGGTCTTATCGACAATTTTAATATGATTAAGTGGCTCATTGCCATTATTAGTACCACGGAAGAATATTTTAGTTTCAGCTTTTGGCTTAACTTCAAAGTAGGTTTCTTCTGTGTCGTGGTCATTAACCCCAATGTTATTGTCTTTGTCCGTATGATTACCATTCCCTGCGTCAGGAACTTTTGCATTGGCTTTTTCTACATCAATTGACGGAGTAACTTTTTCAACCGTTAATGTTTGGTCTTTGTCTTTAAGGTCATCATGTGTCGCTTCTGGCTTACCTGTGTCAGGGTCTGCGTCCTTATCTACAATATCCTCGGTAAAGACATAAGTTACTGTTGAACCGTCAGGAATATCAAAATCTTTTGTTGTATCTGCGGTAGTATCAAATCTATGTTGTTGTGATTTGACGGTTTCATCATCAGCAGTAAATTTTAAAATTTGTACGACTTTATCACTCGTTACTTTTCCGTCTTTATCCGTTACAAGTCGGTGTAGTTTAGATGTGATACGGTCGCCTTTTTCAATGTTTGTAAAATCAGCAATATCATACATTGCAGTTTTTTCAGACACTTCGTTTACTTGGATAACTTTGTCGCCGTCTTTAGAGTGGGCTTGGGTTTGAATTGTAGGTTTAAGCTTTTCAGTTGGCTTATCTGTGATTGTACCTAAATCTAATTTAAGTAAGATATTATTATCTGTCACTTTATCAGCATTTATTGAAGAACTAGAAATTACTTGACCTGTGACAGTATCTTGAATCACAATCTTATAGGCTTTTGGCGTTCCTTTATCATCAACATCAACTGAAGTTTTAACTGTAAATGGATTAATCGCTTGTGTTCCGTCAGGCACAGTCGTTTCTTCAATCTCATAATCGCCCCACGCTAAACCGTCAGGACTAGCATTGCCTGCGTCAGTATTTGCTTTACCGTCAAAAATTGTATAACCATTTTTAGTAAAACCATTTGCGTCTGTCGTTGATTTTGAAAATACTGTAACTGGTTTTCCTTTAGTACCCTCTAAAGGTTTAGCCGTGAAGCCTGCACCGTCAAGACCTGTTAAAGAACCATTAACATCTTGTGCTTTCCACCATTGAAGCTGTAAAGCAAGGGCTTTGTTTTGTGCTTCTTTATTATTTCCAAAATCATTTGTGCTTACATCTACAGCTTCTTTCCCTGTAAAATCAACTGGAATATGTTTTGTAGAAAGAGAGTAGCCCTTAGAGGTGCGTAATTCTTTCCAATAGAATTGGTCATTGCTAGATAAATCTAAGTTTTGAACTCCTACTTTATTATCTTTATCGAGTTTCAATTCAACATTGGTATCATTATCCTTAGTACCGTAGGTAATGGCAATAGGTAATGATTTTATGCCGTCAGTCCATTTAACAGCAGTATCATCTTTGGTATAAAATAGTCCATAAACAATACCATCCCAATCGCCTTTACCTTGAGTATCTGTATTGTTAGTGTCTGCATCATACTTAACAAGGCTAGTAGAACCTGTAGGTTTTTCTTTTGATTCTCCGTCAACGTGATAATTACTTGTTGCACTATTGAATGAAGAATTTTCATCAAACGTGAAAGCGTGTTTTGCTTCATCTAAAGCAAACCCTGCAGGAGCTTTTGTTTCTACAAAATAATATTCTTTATCATTAGGGAGATTTTTTACTCCAAAAGTAGCATCAGTTCCAACTTTTAATACAGCATTAGTATTATTAGCTTTTGTACCATTCGTTACTGATATTGGATAACCTGATTGTCCGTCAGACCATTTAACAGCCGTTCCGTTTTTATAGAAAATACTATATTCTGCTCCTGCCATTAATGAAGCATCAAACTTAGTGTTTTCTGATTTTTTGGTAACTTTAAGTTCCCCTAGCCCAATAATATTAATATTAAATTGTGTTTTTGCTTGTGATGGGTCTTGTGTTGCAAGGACTGTCTGACTTTTATCTCCTGTTGAATCTCCGTCAGTTGAAAAGATAAACCACGGAATATAGTTATCAGGAATATTGTTATCCAAATTCTTCATTTGAACAGCATTATTAATTGTTCCATGCTTAGTTTTAATGCCTGCTTTTAATTTTAAATCATTTCCATTTGTTGAAATTGTCAAACCATCAACATTATTCTTGGTATAAGGGAAGTTAGGAAGTACAGAATTACTGTCAGTAACTGTTTTCTCTACCCCTTGAATTAATTCAATGGTTGAATTATTAAAGCTTGGTAACTTACGCATGTTTTTAGCTTGCGAAATGAGTTTGTTTGCACCGTCCTTAATTTTATTAGCATCTTGAAGCAATGTATTGCTTTTAACAGCAACATCTTTCGCTTGATTTACTGATATACCTGCTTCATCTAACAAAAGATAAATAGCGTGTTGAGCTTCTGCGTAACCCTCTAAACCTCCTTCTTTCCGCCCTAAGTAGGCAACATTATTAATAATTGCCTTTTGGTCTCCGTTTAATTTTGCAAACAGTTTGTTAGATTCATCTGCTTGTGCCGTGGTGCTATTGTTTGGTAAAGGAATCCCTAAACCCAAGCACCATGAAGGAGTTACTCGGTCACCCAATAATAGTTGTGGCTTTGGATGTTCTTTACCTGTTTGGTCAACTTCATAATAAAGGGGTTTATTATTTTCCCAATTTACAGTTGTGTCTAAAGGTGGAGTAGGAAAGGCAGACTTTACAGTTGAAGCGTCAGCAGTATTGGCCTGAGATTGTACAGCAAAAATTCCACCTCCTGCAACTGATACCAGAATCCCCCCTATCAAGACAAATCGCTTGCCTGTTTTCCAATCCAAAAAAAATTTTGGTTTTTCATTTTTACTCATGTAAAAATTCCTTTCTATTTTGTTTAAGCTTAAACAAAAAAACTGACCATTGGTCAGTTTTGATTTTTTTTAGGCTCTCAAGAGCCAATAAGAGTAGAGGGTATTGAACCCTCATCAAACTATATATTCAACCGATTTTGTTAGCTTGATGTCTCCTGACTGCTCCTCTAGTATAAGTTGGAGTAATTATCTTAGCCAAAAGGAAATATCCCTAATTTCATTCTCCAATATAATTACTTTTTTACCCCAATAAAAAATTGGGGCAACAGCAATACATAAGATGATAGAACTTCCTGCAACTCCAAAAAATACGACAAACCAATTAATAGCTTTAACTTCAATGTTTTGAATATTCCTAAGAGATAAGCCTACAAATATTAATAGCGTTACTAGTAGGGAAAAAGATAAAATCACATAAATCGGACGATAAAACCTCTTAATTAGCCACAACTGTTTCTTTTTCTGCTCTATTACTTTCTTTGCTTCAAATGATTGCATTCTAATTTCTACTTGTCAAATAGTGGGCCATTAATTGACCTGAAATACGCTCTATCTTCTTCTGTTTCTAACGAATCCCAGATATCTTTTAATACTGCTCGACCCAATACATCTACAATTTTATCTATTTCTTCGTCAGTAAAATTAGGATAAGGCATATCTTCTCTTTTGATAAATCCAAAAGTAAATGTCGTAACTCCAGTATCATTTTGATTTTCATTAATAATTGTCATTATTTATAAACTCCTTATACGTAATAGTCTGCTGGAAATCCTCAACATCCTTTATTTCTTTAATTCTTCCTTTCAAAAATACCAAATGAGTTGACTTTAGTGGAACTGCATACACTTCTTTTGATTTTTCATCTTGAATTTCTTTAACTAATGGTGGTTGAATTATTTCCTTATTCCATTGAGAACTATAAAATGGATTAAACCCCTCACCCATAAGAGTATAATATTGATAGTCAGTATTTTGGAACATTCCTTTAAAAGCATATCTGCCATTTTCTTGAACTCCTTTTACTCTTTTCTACCAAACGACAAGACTAACGTCATAAAAAACTGGAAGTTTAGGATAACTACTCTGGTCTTTATCACTGACTGTAATTTCTTCTACTGCATATTTTTTGTGCCATATTCCATGAGCAAGTTCTTCAACTTTTTCATTTTGATGATTTAGTTTAACGTTATAAACTTGACATTGTACAAATGTAAAAGCAGAATATATCAGATAAATTATTAATCCTACAGCACTAATAAGCCCCCAAATTGCTCCATCTTCGTCATTTGTGGATATAAATATAGGAAACATATTCCTTACCTTTCCAAATAAAAAACTCAAAGGGAGTGATTTCCTTTGAGTTTTTTCATATATTTTATTTACTTTTAAAATCAACCTTGTACTGGTCGAACTCCCCAACTAATATCGTTAGCGTCCCAATTTGAAGCACCCTCTTGGCGATACATTGAAAGAGCGTATTGTTGAGCTTCTCCTGCCGTACCAAAAGTTTGGCTGTATTTTACTACGCCATCAACTGATACCCAACCTAAATATTTTGTAGTAGGAGTAGGTGGAGTTGTATTCCCTCCTCCATTATTACCATTTGAATTTGAGTTGCCACCTGAATTTGAGTTACTACCATTATTATTTGAAGTATTATTTCCTGTATTTGAGTTAGAAGCTGAACCTCCTGAATTTACATTAGAGGCTGTGTTTGAACCCCCACCTGTATTTGGTGTATTAGGCACATAAGTATTATTACCTGAATTTACATTTGATGTAGCTTGATTATTTGTTCCAGACTCAGTAACTGCAGGTGTATCATTGTTTTTTGTGTCTGTTGATTTAGCATTATCATTAGTACCAGTAGTTGAACTTGCTTTTTGACTAGCTTGAGCTGACTTCGCTGCTTCTTGAGCTTGTTTGTTACTTTCATCAAAAAGTTTTTGAAGTTGTGACTTAACATCTTGATCGTTTTTATCTTTAAGATTATTAATTGCCTCTTGCGCTACTTTTTGCTTATTAGCATCTGTAGCATGTCCTTGATAGTCTTTAACTGCTGCTTCAGCTTTTTTGATGAGAGAAAGGCGAGCGTTTAACGCTTTTACCAATTCATTATCTTTTGCTTTTGCTTTTTGGTCTGTCAATTTAGCAATCGCATCATTAACAGCTTTAATTGAGTTATCGCTTGGATTTGCGGTTGCTGTGGCAAGTAATGTTGCAACTTGTTTTTGTTGAGCTGCTTCTTTTTCTTTAGCTAATTGCTCAGCTTTAGCTTTTTTATCTGCTTTAACTTTAGCCTCATGTGCTTTTGCAACCTGTTGAGCATGTACTGTATTATTATGGTTGACTACTCCTATTGTTATCCCACCAATACCTAATACTACAATTGCACCTGTTACTGCCATCTGTTTTTTAGTTAATTTTTTCATACTAGCTCCTATTAATTTTATACTCTATTTTTTTGAATTTGTTCCCAAGCATCAGTAATTTTTTTAAATTTTTCTTCTGCTAATTTACTATTATTCACATCTGGATGATAAATTTTTGATAAGCTACGATAAACCTTCTTGATAGTTGCCAAATCATCATCTTCTGACACTCCAAGTACATCGTAACAACTTTCAGCTTTCACTTTTTGTTGAGTCCTATAATATTTATATTTATGCTCATACTCTCCATAGTTGCCGTCCTTATCTACCTTTGGTGCTTCCCAGTCTCCTGAGTATTTCGTTCCAGGAAACATTAAACTCCAAGCAAAGATATTGGCCAATATCTTCAATATGAAATATATAATTTGATAAATCAAAATGACACTATATTTCAGCAGCTTCCATAATAGTATAAAAGCATAAAATGTTGATATTATAACTAATTCAGCCACTTTTTCTCCAGTTTTCTTTTCTTGTTTTCTTATATTTTAGCATAACTTTTTCAATTATTAAACTTATCTTAAAAAGAAAACAATATTCTTATTTTTGAGTCATTTATTTCATCACATAACTTCTCCTATAATTTGTGAATGATTGAAATCATGGCTTTTATCCAAGTAATGATTTCAATCATTCACAACCCAAAACAATAGGTCAGAAGTATAATAAAATTAAAATTAAGATTAAGATATATTATCCCTCACCAACTGTCTTGTTTTAGAATGATTGTCATGACTTACGTTCCTTTTTCCGATAAACTTTCTGACCTGGAACACCTAAGACTTTTTTATCTCTTTTTGCTCCTTCTTTTACTTTTTTCTCAAAAGTTGAAGTCGCAATCAATTCGTCATTTCGGCGTTCCCCAATTAAAACTTTACCTTGTTTAATCGTTTGAATATGGGAATACATTTTCGCAAAGGTTTCTCTCATTTTAATTTCTGAGCGTTTACCTTTGACAATCCCAATTTGCTTAATATAAATGCCATCACGACGAATTTCACCAATCTGGTATTTATAAGCTTTGTCAAGTTTTACGGTGGCATTTCCACTAAGAGAAAGGCGACGTAAGTCTGAAATTTTTATTCTGTACATAATATCCTCCTTAGGTGTACAAAAGCTGCCTTACAGCTTGCTGGCTAGACACTTAGTCCGCACGGTGTTTTTTACGTCCAACTTGTAGTCTAGGAGTTGGGAACTCTGTGGAGTTTATAAAACAGTGACTTTTTAGGAGTAGTGTTAAATAGGGACTCGTTCGTTTGCATCTCGGAGAAGCTCTTGCTCCTCTACGACAGCTCCCCTTGTCTTAATAAATAATTTCCGATAGATGCACTAATCAGGGCGCTGGTTTCTATTCAGTTTTCAAGTGTAGCCCTTGTGAGATTAAGCCAAATTAGGCGCTAAACGTAGTCGCCTTTTTATGACTTGCTCAGGTCATTGTATTTATCTTAAAGATCAACTAAAGCAAACAAGAGGAGTCGAATCTCATAATTATATTTTGGGGGGCTAATTTTTGCCCCCTCTTCTTCTCCACCTTATTAACTCCAAAATTTCAACTCAGAATTCCTTCTGAAAATCGACGTGCTTCTTTTCTCCAATATTGATCAATTGCATCCATTGCTTCAGAAACGATTTCAAACTGTGGTTCAAATTCATAAGGATTTCGATTTAGCAAATGTGAATTAAAGGAAACAACTAATTTTCCAGAATCATTTATTTTTATATCAAATGTTCTATACCTGGTAATTATTTTTGCATTTCCCATTATTTTCTTTTGCACTCCAAGCATACTGTTACATGGCCTCTGGTTTCAGTCATCTCATGCTCAGGTTTACCTTTCTGACAATATTGGCAAATGTTGTCATAGGTGGGTAAGTGATGAACTTTCTTGCATTCTTTACAAACTACTGCTGTTTTCATTAACTTCCTCCAATCGAAATTTGTAACTGTAGAAACGGAAAAAACTCTATTCCTTTATTAAGAGAATAGAGTTTATACATTCAGCAAATGTTGCTTCACTAATATATATCCCATATCCCCCGGTTTGATATTAAATTTAAGTCAGCCATTGAAATAAATTTAGGATTAAGTTTTTAAGACATCTGACAGGGATCGAACCTGCAATAATGACAACCGGGGGGAAGTCACTATTATTCCAACATACAGTGTCCGTTTAGACTAGCTAAACAAATGCCTAACGAAGGAATCGAACCTCCTTTGAAGTCACTCTCATCTAGAGCAACTCAAACCAGAAACTGTCAGACAAAATAAAATCAACAAAGCATACACTAAGTTGATTCTCACAAAAAATATCAATTGAGTCATCTATTGCATCAATATTAAAAGTGAGAATCAGTTTAGAGTACAGCAAATAAAACTATTGCCAATTCACACCCAGAATGTTAAAATAATAATTGTCGAGGTTATTAATTTAACATCATGAGGGGGTTGCAGCAATCGCTGTGCCCTTTTTTAAATAAGTGGCTCTATTTTTGACTTCTAGTCAAATTCACTAGATCCGCTTATTTTTATTTATCAGAAATTTGATATTTTTATCATTTTTCCCTATGTATTTATAGTACCAGTTTAAACTAGTACTGTCAAGTATAAAATGATATTTTTTTTGGAGCAGGTATATGAAATTTTCTGAAAGACTAAAAAAAGCTAGGAAAGATAAAGGTTACACTCAAGAACAACTAGCTAAAATTATTGGAGTTTCTAAACAAGCTTATAGGCTTTATGAGCAAGATCGAGGTACTCCACGTGAAAAAGTATTAGATAGTTTATGTGAGATTTTAGATGTTGATTCTCATTATTTATTTAATACTGAAATTCTTCCCTTTTACCAGGAGTTATCTGAACCACATCAGGTAGAGGCAGTTGAGTTTACTAAGAATAAACTAAAAGAACAAAATGAAGAACAAAATGAAGAACAAAAGATTATTAGTTTAAATAATTCATTGACTCCCTATGAAGTTGAAGAAGAACAAGCTTTGTCTGCAGGGTATGGTGAAGGATATACACAAGAGTATGGTAAAGAAGTAGTCTATTGGAATAAACAAGTCAAACACGATCGTGCAATTATCATAAGAGGTAACTCAATGGAACCTGATTATCATTATGGACAAATAGCTTTAATTAGGTATCAGAACTGTGTTGATGTTCCTGGAGGAATCTATGCAGTAGATGATATTGAAAGAGGACTAGCATATATTAAATCAGTTTATATGGAAGATGAAATTATTAGGCTTGTTTCTTTGAATGATGAAGAAGATTTTGAAGGGAACAGATTATTTCCTGATATTCTTTTACCAAGAAATGAAAACACAAGAATCATTGGAAAAGTTATTGCTGCTTTTACTCCACTAGAAAAGAACTTCTAAAAAAGAAAAATTGGGACTCCTTAGAGTCCCTTATTTATTTTATATTATATATTTTGTCTTTTGTTCTTTTGCAAGAAAAAAAAGTCAGTAGTAGCAAGGCTTAAGAGAATAATAAGC
>OGHR01000932.1_pt1 | contig 18898 bp, 15 predicted proteins | sample 1571621 | NCBI WGS metagenome assembly OGHR01 (sample SAMEA2582038, study PRJEB24529) | metagenome | biome: Human gut stool | place: China | collected 2011
TAATGGATAAAATACTTTCTTCATAATAATAACTATTTAATTTTTAATCTTTAATCTTTAATTCTTAATTTACTTTTATCGTGTTATCGTGGCATATCAGGCAATTTCCATCCGTCCCGATAATTATGTTTCTCGCTTTTAGCACTTTATTCAAATAAAATAATCCCATTCGACTAAAGCCGATGAGACGAACTTTTATTCTTGTGTTTACAGAAGCTGGTGTGTTCATAAGATGTTGCTGATTTAAGTACAAATATCTATATATGTCTGATTCTCATTAACGAAGAATTTGATTGAAAATGGACATGGCAAAGCTAACTAAATAAGTAATTTCTTATTTAATTTGCATAACTTTATGTAAACGTGATGATGATAATTATAATTAACAATCAATTGATTAATTACAAATAAATATAATAAAAATGTAGAAGAGTTAGAATGCCTTTTTCTTTAAAATGACCAGAATATATTATATATTAGTCAGATTATTATAATTGCATTTTCAATTTCATTAAATAATTAAGCAGGCTTTTGGGGAATATCTGTGCAAATATGCTCTTCAAGGGAGAAATGTACCAAATTTGTCCCTGAATTGGATTATTTGGGACGGTCTATTCTATTTGAAAGTACTACTTTTGCCACCAGATAATTATTAACTTAACAAATAATCCATGTATTATGAAAACAATTCTTAGCGCATTGGGACTTTCGCTTCTGATCTTTACGAGTTGCGGTGGACAAAAAAAGGTTGAAGTCGATTTTATTCAGGACAACATCGACAACGCAGTAGCACAAAACACAATTCAGACAGACATTATCGAGAAATCCGGTAAAATTCTGAATCCAAGAACCATCAATGCAGATGGTAGTATCTCCTATATACCTATTGATGACTGGTGCTCCGGTTTTTTTCCGGGCAGCATGTGGCTGACTTACAATCTGACAGGGGATAAAAAGTGGTTGCCTTTGGCAGAAAAATACACAGAAGCCCTCGATTCTGTGAAATATCTGAAGTGGCATCATGATGTCGGCTTTATGATCGGGTGCAGTTATCTTAACGGTTACCGTTTTGCAGATAAAAAAGAATATAAAGATGTGATTGTAGAAGCCGCAAAATCATTGTCTACCCGTTTCCGTCCGGGAGCAGGCGTTATCCAGTCATGGGATGCCGATAAAGGCTGGCAGGGAACACGCGGATGGAAATGTCCGGTGATTATCGATAATATGATGAATCTGGAATTGCTGTTTGAAGCTACGGCTTTTTCCGGTGACTCTACCTTTTACAATATAGCAGTGAAACATGCGGATACAACGATGGCTCACCACTTCCGTCCGGACAACAGTTGCTATCATGTGGTAGACTACGATCCCGAAACAGGAGAAGTGCGTAAGAGACAAACAGCACAAGGATATGCGGACGAATCATCATGGGCTCGCGGACAGGCTTGGGCATTATACGGTTATACCACTTGCTATCGCTATACAAAAGACAAGAAGTATCTCGATCAGGCACAGAAGGTGTATAACTTCATCTTTACCAATAAGAACCTGCCGGAAGACCTCGTTCCTTACTGGGATTACGATGCTCCGAACATTCCGAACGAACCTCGTGACGCTTCGGCAGCCGCCTGTACGGCCTCTGCTCTGTACGAACTCGACGGTTATCTGCCGGGCAATCACTATAAGGAAACTGCTGATAAGATTATGGAAAGCCTCGGCTCACCGGCTTATCGTGCGAAAGTGGGTACGAATGGAAACTTTATATTGATGCACTCTGTAGGCAGTATCCCTCACGGCCAGGAAATAGATGTGCCTTTGAACTACGCTGACTATTACTTCCTGGAAGGATTGATGCGCAAAAGAGACCTGGAAAAGAAGTAAGAACTGCCTTGCTTGTACTTTAGCCGGATATGTGCATATATTAGTCTCTTCCGGTACATTAACTGTTATTCTTTATATCATGATAAACAAATCAGTAAACTTATTGATGGGAGGCTTGACCCTCTTTGCAGCGCAAGGCTGTAAATCCCCCAAGCAGGTGGCAGAGCAAGCGGAACATCCAAACATCATCTATGTATTTCCTGATCAGTATCGCAATCAGGCAATGGGCTTCTGGAATCAGGAAGGTTTCAGAGATAAAGTAAACTTCCGGGGAGACCCCGTGCATACTCCTAACATAGATACTTTCGCACGTGAATCTATGGTGCTGACTTCCGCTCAAAGCAACTGTCCGCTGAGCAGCCCTCATCGTGGAATGTTGCTGACCGGTATGTATCCAAATCGCAGTGGTGTACCTTTGAACTGTAACTCTACACGTCCTATCAGCTCTTTGCGTGACGATGCGGAGTGCATAGGCGACGTATTCAGCAAGGCCGGTTATGATTGTGCTTATTTCGGTAAACTTCACGCTGACTTCCCGACCCCGAATGATCCGGAGAATCCGGGACAATATGTAGAAACACAGCGTCCGGTGTGGGACGCTTATACGCCGAAAGAGCAGCGCCATGGTTTCAACTATTGGTATTCGTACGGCACGTTTGACGAACATAAGAACCCGCATTATTGGGATACGGACGGCAAGAGGCATGATCCGAAAGAATGGTCACCGCTCCATGAGTCGGGCAAAGTTGTTTCTTATCTCAAGAATGAAGGAAACGTGCGTGATACGAAGAAGCCATTCTTCATCATGGTGGGAATGAACCCGCCGCATAGCCCATACCGTTCGCTGAACGATTGTGAAGAACAGGACTTCAATCTTTATAAAGATCAACCGCTGGACAGTCTGCTGATTCGCCCAAACGTAGATCTGAATATGAAAAAAGCGGAATCCGTCCGTTACTACTTTGCTTCTGTGACCGGAGTAGACCGTGCTTTCGGACAGATTTTGGAAGCACTGAAACAATTGGGATTGGATAAAAATACAGTAGTCATCTTTGCTTCCGACCATGGCGAAACAATGTGCAGCCAGCGAACGGACGACCCTAAGAACTCTCCCTATTCCGAATCTATGAATATTCCGTTCCTGGTTCATTTCCCCGGTAAGATTCAGCCCCGGGTAGATGATTTGTTGCTTTCTGCTCCCGACATTATGCCTACCGTACTCGGCTTGTGCGGTCTGGGGGATTCGATTCCTTCCGAGGTGCAGGGACGCAACTTCGCACCTCTTTTCTTCGATGAAAAGGCGGAAATTGTTCGTCCGGCAGGTGCGTTGTATATTCAGAATCTGGATGGAGAGAAAGATAAGGATGGATTGGTGCAATCTTATTTCCCCTCTTCGCGCGGCATTAAGACGGCTCGCTATACATTGGCTCTGTATATCGACCGGAAGACGAAACAGCTAAAGAAAAGTCTGCTGTTTGATGACGTAAACGACCCTTATCAGCTGAATAATCTGCCTTTGGATGAAAATAAGGAAGTTGTGGAGCAACTTTATCGTGAAATGGGAACAATGCTGAAAGAAATCGACGATCCGTGGTATACGGAAAAGATTCTTTCGGACCGTATACCTTACTGATACCGTATACTAATACGGTTTGTATGACACCCGGGTCTCATACATACCGACACCCGGATCTCATACATGCTGACACCCGGGTGTCGTGCATCCTGACACCCGGGTGTGGTAAGAACTGCCTTTAAACAATTAATGATCATGAAAGCTGTTTGTTTTATATTTCTGTTCTTGTTTTGTTCTTTGTCCTCTTATGCGCAGGTCATAGGGTTTGAAGAAAAGGTTCCCGAGACGTTCAAAGTTTCGGGGAAAGGTGAAGTGAAACTTTCTTCTCTTTTCTATAAAGAGGGAGAAAGCAGTCTGGAATGGGATTTCCAACCTGCCTCGACACTGGACGTTCAGATAGAACCTTTATCGCTGAATGCCAAAAAGGAACAGCAATTTGGTATTACCCTGTGGATATATAACGAGAAACCCCAACACCACGCTATCCGTTTTGAGTTTCTAAATAAGGCGGGTGAAGTCTCTTATTGGTTCACGTATCATCTGCAAGCGGCAGGCTGGCGGGCTTGCTGGATATCTTTCGCCTACATGAACGGTGATAAGAAAGATAAAAATATAGTTTCTTATCGTCTGGTCGCTCCCGACCGTAAAGGGCGCATCTTTCTGGATCGCCTGATCTTTCCGGAAAAGAAGATGAATCTGCGCACGACACCGGACCAACAATTGCCAGCTAACAACGGTCTTTCCAATCGTGACCTCTGGCATTGGTGTCTTGTATGGAAGTGGGAACAGCAGTCTTATGATGTCCCCTTGCTTTCTAAACTGACAACTCGGCAAAAGAAGGACTTGAAAACAATCGAACAACGCCTGACTGAATTTCTCGATGTGAAGAAAGCTCCCCAAGGACAGATCAACGCTGCCTATAAAACTTTTGAAAGAGCTGCCATTACTCCCTCCGCAGCCGGAACCGGCTTTATCGGAACTCCTGTTGTAGCACCGGACGAGCAAGACAAGAAGAAAGGGGAGATGTCATGGAATGATATCGAAACGATGCTTGCCGGTTTTGCATACGATGCCTTCTACAATCAGAATGAGACATCGAAGAAGAACTATTTTACCGTATTCGACTATGCAATGGATCAGGGATTCGCTTTTGGCAGCGGCATGGGGACGAACCATCATTACGGCTATCAGGTACGTAAAATATATACTACCGCCTGGCTCATGCGGGACGCGATTTATAAACATCCTCACCGGGATGCCTATCTATCCACTTTACGTTTCTGGGCTGCTTTACAGGAGACCCGTCAACCGTGTCCGCCGGAGCGGGATGAATTACTGGATTCATGGCATACGCTCTTGATGGCAAAGTTTATCTCCGCCATGATGTTCCCCGATGCAAGGGAACAGGAACAGGCTTTGAATGGTTTGTCGCGCTGGTTGTCTTCATCGCTGAATTATACTCCGGGCACTCTCGGCGGTATCAAAGTAGATGGAACGACCTTTCATCACGGAGGTTTCTATCCCGGCTATACAACCGGAGTACTGGCTACCATCGGCCAATTTATCGCTCTCACCAACGGGACTGGATTTGAACTGACGGAAGAGGCACGGCAACATATCAAGTCTGCCTTCCTCGCCATGCGCAATTATTGTAACCTTTACGAATGGGGGACAGGCATTAGCGGTCGCCATCCTTTTGGCGGAAAGATGGGAAGCGATGATATAGAAGCATTTGCCAATATTGCATTGTCAGGAGACTTGTCCGGTCAGGGAAATACATTCGATCATGGACTGGCCGCCGATTATTTGCGTCTGATACGTGATCGGAATACAAGGAATGCACATTTCTTCAGAAAAGAAGGTATTCAGCCTGCACAGGCTCCCCACGGTTTTTTTGTTTATAACTATGGATCGGCAGGTATTTTCCGCCGTGCAGACTGGATGGTGACACTGAAAGGATATACCACAGATGTATGGGGTGCTGAAATCTATGCGAAAGATAATCGTTACGGACGTTATCAAAGCTACGGATCGGTACAGATTATGGGAAAAGGAAATCCCGTCTCCCGTGCCGGAAGTGGTTTTGTACAGGAAGGATGGGACTGGAACCGTCTGCCCGGTACGACCACCATTCATCTTCCTTTTGAACTCTTGGACAGTCCCCTGAAAGGTACGACGATGGCACGGTCTACGGAAAACTTTTCCGGAAGCAGCTCTTTAGGCGGCATGAACGGAATGTTTGCAATGAAACTGACGGAACGTGATTATGAGAACTTTACTCCTGACTTTGTAGCCCGTAAATCCGTCTTCTGTTTTGATAACCGGATGATCTGCCTCGGAACAGGCATCACGAACAGCAATGCTGACTATCCTACGGAGACCACTCTCTTCCAGACGAAATTTAACGGCAAAGAGCAGAAGACAGGTAAGGATAACTATTGGTTGCACGACGGCTATGATAATTATTATCATGTAGTTGACGGAACCCTTCGTTCACAGATAGCCGAACAGGAGTCGCGTCATGAGAAAACCCGCGAAAAGACTAAAGGAACATTTTCTTCTGCCTGGATTGAACATGGCAACGCCCCGAAGAATGCTACTTATGAATATATGGTACTGATTCAGCCTTCAGCTTCGGATTTGGATGAACTGAAGAAAACGCCTGTATACGAAGTATGGCAACGTGATCAGACTGCGCATATTGTCTATGACAGGAAAACGGGTATAACCGGATATGCTGTTTTTGAAGATTACCGGTCTGCTGACGATAAGCTGGTGGTTGCTTCCATTCCTGCGGAAACGATGGTCATGTATGCGGCAGAGGGAAAAAAGGCGATTCGTCTCAGCGTCTGTGACCCAAACTTGAATATTGCGGAAAAGACGTATACGACAAAAGAACCGAGCCGCCCTGTTCGTAAAATAATAGAGCTGAAAGGCCGCTGGAGTTTCTTGGAGACACCGGCGAATGTAAGGCTTGAATATAAAGGTGCCCATACGATACTGGATGTAACTTGTCAGCATGGACAACCGGTGGAAATGATTCTTGAAAATAAATGAAGAGAGAATTTAAATAGGTATTGATGTTTGTGTTTCTATGAAAGAAAGAGGGTCGGTTCAGCGAAGAATCGACCCTCAGTTTTATATGCGATTAATGAGACAGTCTGCTAGGGAGAACTTGAATTACTTGTTTAATCTCCATTCGAAACCATCTTTCGTATCTTTCACTTCAAATCCGAGTGCAGTCAATGTATTACGGATTTCGTCGGAAGTAGCCCAGTCTTTGTTGGCTTTTGCTTTCATGCGTTGTTCAAGAAGCATATCAACGACTTTGCCATAAGCGGCTTCGCGACCGTCGGAAGAACCTTTCTCTTCTTTCAGCCCCATGATGTCGAAGCAGAACAGGTGGAAAGTTTCTTTCAGGTCTTTCAGATCTTCTGCGGAGATCGTTGCATTTCCTGCGTTGATATTATTGATGATGCGGGCACCTTCGAAAAGCTGTGCGATGACAATAGGAGTATTCAAGTCGTCATTCATAGCTTCGTAGCATTTAGCACGCAGCTCTTTCACGTTGATACCTTCCGAAGTTGTTGCGGCCGGAGTGATCTTGTCGAGTCCTTCGATTGCTTCTATCAAACGTTGCAGCCCTTTTTCCGAAGCTTGCAATGCTTCGTTACTGAAGTCTACAGTGCTGCGATAGTGAGCTTGCAGGATGAAGAAACGGATGGTCATCGGAGTGTAGGCTTGTGCCAGCAACTTGTGAGTACCGTTGAAGAATTCATCCAGCGTGATGAAGTTGCCGAGTGATTTACCCATCTTCGTACCGTTGATGGTAATCATGTTGTTGTGCATCCAGTAGTGAACCATGTCATCGCCTTGCGAAGCTACCGACTGTGCGATCTCACATTCATGATGCGGGAAGATCAGGTCCATTCCTCCTCCGTGAATATCGAAGTGCTCGCCCAGATACTTGCGTCCCATGGCGGTACATTCGGCATGCCATCCGGGGAAACCGTCGCTCCATGGAGAAGGCCAGCGCATGATGTGTTCCGGCTGCGCTTTTTTCCAGAGGGCGAAGTCGGCGGGATTACGTTTTTCGCTTTGTCCATCGAGGTCGCGGGTGGTATTCAGTACGTCGTCCAAGTTGCGCCCTGAGAGTTTGCCGTAATGATAATCCTTGTTATATTTAGCTACGTCAAAGTAGACGGAACCTTCGCTTTCGTAAGCGTATCCGGCGTCCAGAATCTTCTGTACGAGCTGGATTTGTTCGATAATGTGACCCGAAGCGTGCGGTTCGATGCTGGGAGAAAGTACATTCAGTGCTTCCATTGCCTTATGATAGCGGTTCAGGTAATACTGAACAACTTCCATAGGCTCCAATTCTTCGAGACGGGCTTTCTTGGCTATTTTGTCTTCTCCTTCGTCAGCATCATGCTCTAGATGACCGACATCGGTAATATTTCGTACATAGCGTACTTTATATCCTAAATGAGTCAGATAGCGGAAGAGTACGTCAAATGTGATGGCGGGACGGGCATGTCCCAAGTGAGCATCACCGTATACTGTCGGTCCGCATACATACATGCCTACATGCGGTGCGTGAAGCGGTACGAATAGCTCTTTTTTTCTATCTAAAGTGTTGTAGATGGTCAATTGATGTTCCATAACGTTTACTATTTATTCGATTTGAAACCACAAAGTTAGAATAAAACTTTGATATATAATGATAAATCAACTTGAAATCTGTATCCGGAACATTATATTATATGTATCAATCATTAAGTAAAAACCATCGTCTGACTTGGATTGGCGGAAAACAATATGTATATTGAATAAATTGTAAAGATCAAGTTAAATTATATTTATTCGTGAAATATAATACGATGATTAGCAGTATATTCATTTTTTATTTTTATATTTAGCGTATTAAAACTAATACACAAACATTATGAAAGAAGCACAAGACATAAGACAAGTAACATCTTTGGATGTCATTATCTGCAATCCATATTCTGTTTGCGTTTTATCCTATTGCTCTCCCAATAAAGAAGTCTGAATACATACAAACAAAATAAGAATATGGAAGATCAGGAACTATTGCATAGATATTCAGTTACCAACATTTTGAATAATGACTTTTATTCATCATTGGGATTGGCGCACGGTAAGATGCGTGCTGTGATTTTCTTTTTTCACTGTGCTCGTTGTTCTGGTGATGTGTACTATGAAGAAATTGCCGGCGACTTGTTGGATAAGCTTTTAGAAGAACTTTCTTTAGAAATACCTCTCACTTTTGCGGATGGACTGTGTGGCATCGGCTGGGGAATAGAATATCTGATCCAATCCGGTTTTCTGGAAGGGGATGCCGATGAGATTCTTGTCGAAGTAGACCAGTGTGTTCTATATGCAATTAATTACGAACCAGTGAACTGGGGTTAGATAATGGCATTTTAGGCTTGGGACGCTATATACTGATGCGCCTGCGTCCAAGCTGGCAAAGGGGCGATACCTATTCTAGCATCGAACTAAAAGAAAATTTGATTTACTTGATCGACTGGATGGACCGAAAACTGGATGGACCGGGAAATGATGTAAATGACCTTCTCGACTGGCTACTCGAACTGCGTGTGACAGGATTCTATAAGACGAAAGTGGACAAGATGATAAACAAAATAACATGGAAGAGTTAATCTATGACATTGGATTTCATAAAGGCGAAGATACTCTTTTTTATCTGTTGAAAGGTTATAACGTAGTGGCTGTAGATGCAGATATTGAACTGATAGAAGAAGGTAAAAGCTCTTTTAAAGAGTATATTGATAACGGCAGGCTTATCCTGCTTAATTATGCGATAACGAATGAGAGTGATAAAGATATAAATTTCTTTATTAGTCAAAATACTCTTTGGAACTCGACCAATGGTGCGGTCGCTTCCAGGCAGGGAAATAAAACACTAAAGAAAAAGGTTCGGTCAAAACGGCTGGATGACCTATTCAGAGAATATGGAATGCCTTTTTATTGCAAAATAGATATAGAAGGAAATGATATTATTGCATTGCAAACAATAGAAAATAGTGATGAAAAGCCTCCATATATATCAGTGGAGACAGAATGCCTGGGAGAGAATGAAACCATTGCGATGGGCAAGGAACTGGAGACTCTGGAACGCTTGTATCAATTAGGATATAGAAGATTTAAGTTGGTAGACCAACAAACCCTTACCGTATTAAGTAAACGCGACTTCTATTTTAATATTCCTGAACATCATTGGACTGCGCAAACAGCAATAGATTGTAGATACGCAAAAGAACAATTAGAACTCACTTCAAACCAACGAGGAATGAAATTTACGGATTTCTTTCCAAATGCTTCAGGACCATTCGGTGAAGAACTAGCCGGCAGATGGTACGGCTATAAACTAGCTAGGGAAATACTTAAAAAACATAGAAGAGATAAGATGCAACTGGATGAACCGGAATGGACCTTCTGGTGCGACTGGCATGCTGCATTTTGAGTGTTATAGAAATTGTATTAATAAAAAGGTATCTATCTCATGGAAAACACAGAACAAATAACAATAATAACCACGCTTCGGGTCGATAGCTCCGAACGTCAGCGCAATATGGACGCTGTGCTCCGTTATCTACAGCCTACAGGTATCCGGGTGCTTGTTTTGGAAGCAGACAGGGAGAATCTTTATACGACATGGAAAGACTTTGAGAATGTTGATTTCTGTTTTGTGTATGACGAAGACCCTGTCTTTTATCGTACACATTATTTAAATAGGCTATTGAAAAGATGCACAACTCCTGTTGTTGCTGTATGGGATGCCGAAATGATACTTCCTTATAAGCAGATAGACGAATCATTGGATATGATTATGAATGGGAAGGCGGCAATGGTGATTCCCTATGATCAAACTGTCCTGTTTTTGTCAGAAGAACAGACTGTTGCAAGCTTGAGAGCTGACTCTATCTTAGAACATTTGCAGCTACACTCAGCTTCTTATAGGCGGTGGCTTGGGCGCCCTTCCTGTGGCGGACTTTTCTTTGTGAATAGGGAGGTCTACTTGAAATGTGGCGGAGAGAACGAACATTTTTATGGTTGGGGACCTGAGGATGCCGAACGGGTCCGGCGAATGGAAATATTGGGTTATCCTGTAGGTGTGAATACCGAAGGCCCTTTATATCATTTGTGGCATCCAAGAGGAGATAACTCTCGCTTTTTTAATAGGCAGCTTGCTTCCAACAGTCGTTTGGAGTTAATCAGAATTTGTAACATGGATACTAAGGAGCTAACAGATGATGTAGCATCTTGGAGAAATCGGAAATAAATATGGAAGATAAAGATTTATTGTTAAGTCGGATAGCCAATCATCAATTAATGTTTGGCAGTTTTAATACAGACTCAAGTATTGTATATGGTCGAATGGGACTCGTACTTTTTTTCTTTCACTATGCACGGTATACAGAAAATACCTTATTTGAAGATTTTGGAGGTGAAATATTGGATGAAATCTTTGATGATATGCATACGGAGATGATTTGGGGGTTTGAATCCGGACTGTGCGGCATTGCTTGGGGTATAGAATATTTGTTGGCAAATAAATTTATATCAGGTGATTCTAATGAAGTTCTTTTTGATATCGATCAGAAGATTATGGAGAAGGATCTGAGACGTATCACCGATTACTCTTTTGAAACAGGTTTGGCCGGTTTAGCTTGCTATGTTTCATTACGCCTTATTGGAAAGAATGAGGAAACCGCTTTTGATAAGAGTTTTATTGATGAATTGATGTATGCTTGCTCCAGAATGGAAATAAGCGATCATAATTCTACTGTTGGGGTTGCCATGTTGCTTGGTTTGTATAATGGGAAACGGGTTGATTATCCATATATTGATATAATAAAACGGATTGTAAACAAGCAGGTCGATGGCAAACAGGAAGAATTATCATGGAGAAATGGATTGAAATTATTATTGCTATGAAGCAAATTTACTTAATCAATACAAGAAATAGAGCTGCCAGCTATGGTATAGGTACTTATATAAACCAACTTATAACGTGCCTTTGCCAAACTGCATCTTTGTATCTCACGGTGGTAGAACTGGATTCTGATGAAAAAGAAGTTACACTAGTGAAACAAGATAATATAAGGTATTTGAAATTTCCTCAAATAAGCAGCTTCCTCTACAATACTTATACTGATAGATATAATCGTAATGTAGCTTATTTATTGTCCTTGTTTGTTGATGAAAAGATTGGTTGTATTTTTCATTTCAATTATTTACATCATGCTTCTTTGGCTAGGTGTATTAAATCTCGATTCCCAGAGGCATCTATTATTCTGACGATACATTATTTTAATTGGTGTCTCCTTTTGAAAGGTAACACCTTGTTATTTCGTGAGATTATATATGGCGAAAAAGATGAAAGAAATGATTTTGAACAAATGATTTATATGGATTTTCTGCAGGATAAATCTTTTCTTAATGGCGTAGATAAAGTGATTTGTCTCTCACAATACACTTATAAGCTACTAAATAATGAATATAAGATTCCTGATTCTAAAATAGTGTCTATGGTTAATGGTATTCGTCTGCCTGATACGCTGCTGAACGAGCAGGAATGTGAGAATGAAAAGCGTAAGATGGCATTTGGAAAGGATGAAAAAGTAATACTTTTTGTCGGGAGATTGGATGAGATAAAAGGAGTCAGTTTAATCATTCAAGCTTTCAAAGGAATTCGGGAAAAATTGCCTGATGCCCATTTGTTACTGGTGGGAGATGGGAATTATGATAAATATTTGCCTTTATGTCGGGATTGTTTTGGGAAGATAACGTTTGCCGGGAAAGTAGATAAGGAGCTTTTATCAGTCTTTTATCAAATTTCTGATGTCGGAGTTATGGCTTCTTTCCATGAACAATGTAGCTATGTGGCAATTGAAATGATGGCTTATGGCATTCCTTTGGTTGGTACTGATACGACAGGACTTAAAGAAATGCTCGAAGATGAATGCTATATTTCGGTAGAATATATTGAAGGTAAAAAAGATTTGATAATGAATGCTTTAACTGAAAATTTATTGACTGTTTTATCATTAAACCGGCATAAAAGAATAAGAGATCAATCATGGAAGTATAATATAGAGAATGTAAAACTTCAACTCCTCTCTTTTTATTTGGGAATGTAACACGCGTGTTATTTATTATATTGTTTAATTTAATTTTTTGCAAGATGAAGAAAATTTCAAAAATTAGCCTTCATCAGCTCGATAGAGCTGAGTTGAGCAAAAAGCAGCAGGGTCTTCTCTTTGGAGGAGGCGACCCAGGTTGGTGTAAATGTGGCTCTTGTGCCACTCCATCAGGTGGATCACCATCAACAGCAGAGAATGAGGCTGCAAACAAGGAGAATGGTTATACCATTACCGGTTCAAATGATCCTGTTTGTGTTTGCCAAGGTGGTGAAGGTAGTGCTATGCAAACTGTTTCAAAATAGTGAAATGGCTTGACTAGACATTGAGAGTGGTTATACTCTCATGTATAACTACTCTCTTTTAATTGTAAAATTAAAGCTATTATTATGAAACAATTAATTATTATGTTTCTTTGTGCCTTTCTATTTGCATGTACTTCTGCAAATAAAGGTCGAATAGGGAATGAACAGGATATTACGATTATAGATTTGAGTGATGTGAAATATTCCGAAGAACCGTCGAAGCTATCGGAGTTTGTAGAAAGTATATCTTATATACGTTTAGATGATACGCCATTGATTCCTGATCTACTTTTTACAGGTATAGCGGTAATTGATGATGCCATTTATATTGATCAGAAATTTGTTTATAAATATACTCTTGATGGTAAATTCTTGATGTCATTATTTAAGCAAGGACAAGGACCGGGGGAAGCTAATAAAGTAGCGACGAGGGCTGCCTATGATTTAGAAAACAAGATGGTGGCTGTCAATAATAATATGGGATTAACATTTCGTCTGTATTCATTGGAAGGTGAGCATATAGGTGACGTTTCAAAAGCAGATAGTATTGGTTGGAATAAAACAATTATTTCTTATGTAAATGGGAATGAAGTATATTATTATCTGCCTTGGTCTCGCCCTTTGAGAGGCGATACCATCAATTACGATGGTCCCAATTTTATATTTGCAAAAGATTTGCAAACGGATTCTATTGTTTATCGTCAACAGAATTATCATTATGATATAAAAGCTGTAGTTCAGAATGGAATAGTAAAGGATCAAGGCTATCCTTTCAGTTATGGTTTTAATGACAATCTGTTTTGGTGGAAACACCAATCTGTGGATACAATTTATTGTACTTCTGACTTTAAGGATGTGCGTCCTTGCTATATCATCAAGAAAGATAAATCATTTGCAGATTATGATTTTTGTGTTCATCGCATGGTACTGGACATCCCTGAATATGATTTTGGACGTAGATTGTTGTCTATGGTATATCCGTTGGGAAATGGTGTTTTGTATCATGTAGCAGGAAGATTGGATGACTCCGGCTCGGGTTTCTGTAAGAATAATGATAAGGCCTTGACGTTCTCTCCAAATGGCTTTGTTAATGATGTTGATGAATGCTTTAAATACTGGAATCCCTCTGGCGTTTTAGGTGGAAGTGGATGGGTGAAAGATGGATACCTTTACGCTTTAATGAATGCTTATGAGTTCTTTGAAGAAGGCTGCAAACCTCCATTCTCGGACTTGACAGAAGAAAGCAATCCTGTTATTGTAAAACTAAAATTGAAAAAGTATGAGGAATAGTGATTTATTAGAGCAACTTCAGCAGAAAGATGTTACTTATGTCTACAATTTGTCCGGGCATAATGTATTGAATTCTTTGATAAATTTAAAGCAATTAACCTTTGAAGTGACAGATGCCTGCAATCTTAAATGTAAATATTGCGGTTATGGAGATTTCTATGAAACGCATGGAAAAAGAGAGGATAAGTTTCTTCAGTTTGATGTTGCTAAAAGGCTAATCGATTATCTTTATGATATATGGACTAATCATCAGGCAGCTTCCTCTCCTCATAAGATTGTATTCGGATTCTATGGTGGAGAACCACTCATGAATATGAGCCTTATTGAACAGATTGTTGCTTACCTGGAGTCATTGCCGACAATACCCGGAGTGAAATACGGATATGCAATGACAACTAATGGAATGTTGTTGGATAGATATATGTCTTTCTTGGCAGAAAAGGAAGTGATGTTGTTGCTTAGCCTGGATGGTGACGAATATGCTCAGGGATATCGTGTGGACCATCGGGGAGCTAATTCCTTTCAACGGGTGTTTCATAATATGAAATTGTTGCAATCAACTTATCCTGAATATTTTGCAGAACATGTGAGTTTTAATTCTGTAATTCATGATAAAAATAATGATGTTGAAGTTCTAAAGTTCATTATTGAGCATTTTAATAAACGTCCTCGATTGGCTGAACTAAATAATTTTGGAATAAGTGAAGCTAAAAAGGAGGAATTTAGGAAAATGTTTCGATCCGCTCAAACTACGGAATTTTCATGTGCTGATAGTGATTTCCTGTATGCTTCTTCTGATGTGATGGATCTTCTTAGACTGATAGACAGATTGACTGATAATGTTTATTATCAATATAACTCGTTGTTGAAAAAAAATGCAAGTATAATATTTCCTACAGGAACGTGTCTGCCATTTCAAAAAAAGATATTTCTCACAGTAAATGGAGATATACTGCCATGCGAAAGAATTGATCAGAAGTATATATTGGGGCATGTCACATCTGAAAAAGTCGATCTGGATTTGGATGCGATAGCCAAACAATACTCTGCATACTACAATAAGACCAAACACTTGTGCAAGGCTTGCTATATGAAGCCGTTTTGCAAACAGTGTTTGTTCTATATGGAGAATTTGTCGTCTTCTCCTAGATGCCCCGGTTTTAAAAACAGGAAAGAAGCGTTGGATTATTTGGGCTATTATCTGAATATGCTCCAACAACAGCCCGAAATATATGCAAGAATATCAAAAGAACTAATGGTACAGATATGATGAAACCGACTTATTATTACACCTTATATCCTGATACGTTTCTGTGGATAAATGAAACGGAAGGAGTTATGTATAATGCAAAAGAACACACTTACTTGAGTTTCGACATACACGGTTTGATAAAGAAATACTGCTTGATGTTGAATGAATTAAGAAACTTGTACACTATAGATGTATCACCGGAAGACTGGGAAGATACTGATCTGCGATCATGGATGCTGGATACAGTAGAAAATAAAATGGGGTGTCTGATTGAATATTCGGATACCGAATCACGCCCCATCAGTTTTCCTCCATTACTCAACCTGCAATCGGATGTAGACCGGATTGAAAAGGAGAAAGGAAGAGAAGTGGGGGAATATGTAGCTTATAACTGGAACGAATTATCCCTCTTCCTGGGTGGGCAGAGTGAACACCCCGATTACTGCCGGCAGTTTCTCTATCCGATAGCCGATGAACACTTCTTGGATATTCAGACATTGGAAACTTTTTTGGCTACGGCAAACAATACTTATCTCTTGCAGGTCAATGTAATAGGAGATATACTGCAATATCCTTATAAAAAACAACTGATGTGCTTATTAGGAGGTTTAACTGCGAAAGTTTGCCTGTATATGCTGGGAGATAATGCTAAGGGTATCGGGGACTTGTTGAACTCTTCGGAGTTTGATAAAGACAAATATGAATTAAAACTTTACTATGCCGGGCAAAACTCATTTGATGAAATAAACCGGATGCTGGCAGATTCTTCTATATCGTTTTCATGGATCTATATCATACTCGGAGAGTCTGATATAGAGGAGATGGAAGAAATGAAGCAAAACAACGTTAATGTGGAAATTATTCCGTGTCCTGCCTTTACCGGAGATAATTTGGATTTCTTTGAGCAATACATATATACTTGTAAAGAAGATATTACTGTATGTAGTTATGATAAAAAAGATATTTTTGCGCATCAGGTGATGAATTCAAATTATTGGGGCAGATTGTCGGTATTCCCTGATGGTAGTGTTTATTCTAATATTAATAATCCTCCTGTCGGTACCATAAAAGATACTATATATGATTTGATAATCAAAGAGATGAAGAATCGCTCGGCTTGGAGATTAACACGGGACGTTACTCCCGAATGTGCAAAGTGCCTGCACCGTTATTTGTGTCCGCCGCCTTCTAATTATGGGTTTGTGATTGGAAAATTCAATTTATGCCATCTGAAATGAATAAGCAGATATATGTTTTAGATGAATACATCACTTCTACTAAAAATGGGATAGGGGTATTTATCACTGAGCTTCTACAGTGTCTAAAGAAAATGGATGTGGATATTTGCCATGTAATCTTTAATGTCAGGCAACCGGAGATTAGGGTATGTTCTAAAAATGGAATGAAGATAATATCGATACCTCGTTTTCCTTCTGGTAATTTCTTTGATAACTGGAAAGTGGTGAACAGAGTTTTTCGTCTGTTCGTTCCTGATTCTTTGGAGAATGTGTTTTGCTTTAATCATTCTCCTTGTCCTGAATTGCTGGAGAGTCTACGCAACTCTCATCCTTTGTCCAAGCAATTGTATGTTATTCATAATCTTTGGTGGACTTCACCTTTACTTGGGGATGACTGTTTGTTGGCAAATATTGTAAAGAATAGAAGTAGATCGTTGAAGAATAAAACATATAAATGGATTTTAAATACTGTTGATAAGGAGCTACAGATGTGCCAGACAGTAGATGCAGTAGTTTGTCTGACAAAAGGAACACATCAAGTACTTACTAATATCTATAGGATTGATCAGGAAAAGATATTCTTAATACCTAATGGACTGAAAAGAAATCAATACATAAACTCAAAAATGGATAAGAATAAACTTCGAGAACAATACTATATAGATGACAAAGAGAAAGTGATTCTTTTTGCAGGAAGACTTTCTGAATTTAAAGGGATATATGCTGTGTTGGATGCTTTTTGCATATTACTAAAAGAGTTTTCTAATATTCGTTTAGTACTTGCAGGTTCTTTACTACCCGAATTTGTCTTGTCTAATTATGCTCATATTTCTACTAAAGTAACATATACCGGGCATTTGGAACGTAAGGAGTTGAAGAAGTGGTATCAAATGGCAGATATTGGAGTCATTCCTTCTTACACAGAACAGTGTAGTTATGTTGGTATTGAAATGATGATGCATGGACTTCCGATAGTGACATCTGATGGTTTCGGTTTACGGGATATGTTTAAAGATCAGGGCAATGCTATAGTAGTCCCTATTGGGAAAAGAACAAAGAAAAATGGTACTTTTAGTGAGAATTTGGTCCATGCTTTGACTATGCTTTTATCTTCGGAAACACTAATGAATGAGATTGGACGAAATGCGCGGAAGGCTTATCTCAAACATTACGGTTTATGCCAAATGAAAGAGGGATATAAACGCTTGCTGGATGCTTTTTAAAAAATTAAATATATGATGGAAATACCCCGAATTCTTTATTCTTCCCCTTTTATGGGAAACTATTTTTGTGAAATCGCTCATTATAATATGGCTTTTGTCGCTATAGCAAAGAATGCAGTGACTTATCTTAAGAGTCTGGCTATCTATGCTAAAACAGGTACTGTTGTTTCTGATAAGGAAGAAATACATGAAGTGGTCGGTTATAGTTCCATGAATGGTTATCTATATCCGGTGAAACAACTTGATGGAGAGTGGGGAAATGGTATTATGAAGTTTGCTGTTTGGAGAGATCCTGTTGAAAGATTAGTTTCCTGCTACAAGAATTTCTGTTTGGAATACCACCACCAGCAACGGCGTTATTTTGAGTATTTGGATTTGTGTCGGGAACCGTCCTTCGACCGGTTTATGGAATTTGTGCGTTTTGAACTGGGGAAAAGTGATCCTCTTTATCAAGATGAGCACATTCGTCGGCAGTCGGATTATTATTCTTGCGAGGATGTAGACTATATCGTTCCTATAGAAAAGTTGGATACCTTTCTGCAGGTATATAAGATCCCTCAGGTTGGAGATATTAGAAATTCTACTCATGCAAAATTTGCATTGATTAATACTGATTATATTGAAGAGATTAAAGACCTTTATAGGTTAGACTATCAGATTCGTCCCAACTACTAATTTTATATTTAGATCAAATGAAAAACGCACTAAAAACATGAAACGTTTTCCTCATTATATCCAACTGGACGCCATGGATTGTGGTCCATCCTGCCTCCGTATGATAGCGAAGTACTACGGCAAGACTTACTCGCTTCAAACGCTTCGTGCCCGTTCCTTCATTACTCGCGAAGGAGTATCGATGCTTGGAATCAGTGATGCTGTTTTTTAATGATGCGGCGGCCACCGAGATCTACACTCTTTCCCTACACGACGCTCTTCCGATCT
>OGHR01000934.1_pt1 | contig 18825 bp, 15 predicted proteins | sample 1571621 | NCBI WGS metagenome assembly OGHR01 (sample SAMEA2582038, study PRJEB24529) | metagenome | biome: Human gut stool | place: China | collected 2011
TTATGAGAAGCGTCAGGGACATACGGATCTTGAACGAAATGAATATTTTCTTGGTGATTATGTCAGACTCCATCTGATGAAGAACATGATTGGTGTGACGGTTGCCTATATTCTGATGGTAGGACTCTATGCGGTTTGCAAGATTGAGGATATATTCGCATTAGCAGCGAATATGCAGTTGATGGTGTTCCTGAAGGAAGTACTGCTTGTTTACCTGATTCTTGCGCTTATTTATACGGGTATTGGTATTATTTATTATGCATGGCAGTATCAGTCAAGCCATAAACAGTTAAAGAAGTATTATCGCATACTGCGCCATATTGACCAGTGCGGTGAGAAGAACAGCCGATCACAGGAGGATAAGAGATGACGGAGATTTTTGTGATGAGGGACAGAATCAATCGCTTTGTGAAAGAATACGAGACATGGTTCCTGATCATTGCCAAGTTTATAGGAATGATGTTTGTTTTCAGTTGTGTCAATTCACAGCTTGGATATTTTGAAGTTTTGAACAATCCGATGGTCAATATATTGCTGGCATTGATCTGCTCGATTATTCCGGGCAGTTTTTCGGTATTTATCGTGGCAGCAGTTATTGCAGCACATATGGTGAAGTTGTCCGTTTTGCTTGCTGTTCTGACAGTTGTGGTTATGCTCATCGTGTATCTGATGTTTTTGAAGTTTGCACCGGGACAGAGTGTTGTGTTGCTGGCGGTGCCGGTACTGATGCAGTACAATCTTCATTATATGATCCCGATCCTGGCAGGTATGTATTTTTCACCTTATGCGGTTGTTCCGGCAGTGATCGGTCTGTTTATGGTGAAGTTTCTGGGATATGCATGTGCGGCTGTATCCATGACAGGTACAGGCATGTCCATCAACCTTGAAGGTGCGACAGAAGCCATCAGCACGATTTTCGGTCAGTTAGCCGATGACAAGTCTATCTGGTCTTATGCCATTGCGGCAGCAGTGACGATGACGGTTGTTTATCTGATCAGTCAGTTATCCTTTGATTATGCCTGGTATGCAGCAATTGTGGCCGGTGCAGCAGCAGAGATCATTGTTACGTTTTTCTGTGCAGCGGCATTTGGAACAGAGCTGAATATAATCATGACGAACGTGGGTATCATCATTGGTACTTTACTGGCAGTATTTTTGCAGTTTATGAAATGTGCTGTAGATTATTCCAGAAAAGAATATATACAATTTGAAGATGACGATTATTATTATTATGTAAAGGCTGTTCCGAAGATTTTCATATCGGAACCGGAGAAGAATGTTGTGAAGATGAATTCCAGGAAGAAGGCGTTTGCATCCAAAGAGGTGCAGGCATCGAAGGATCATGAGGAATAGTTAACGGGAATCAGTGAAAGACAGGGGGGATATGAAATGAATAACTGGATGAAATCATTGACGAATATTGGATTGCCGCAGTCGTTTCATATTACCTATATTGTTGAAATTCTTATCCTCACAGTTATTATTTATGAACTGCTGATATGGGTCAAGAACACCAGAGCCTGGACACTTCTGAAGGGCATTGTTGTCGTGACGGTTTTTGCCCTGGGTTCCTATTTCTTTCATCTGACAACACTGACATGGATCATGTCGAAGACCGCAGGTGTGCTTGTGACGGTTGTTGTGATTGTTTTTCAGCCTGAGCTCAGACGTGCATTGGAACAGCTGGGAAGAAAGAATATTATCTTCTCTATTTTCGGTCCGGCAACAGTGCGTGCAGAGGAGGACAGGAGAAGTCTGGACAAGATCAATTCCGAAATTGTACGTGCCGTATATGAGATGGGCAAGGTCAAAACTGGTGCGCTGATCGTTATGGAGAAGCAGGTGATTCTCAATGAATATGAGCGTACGGGTATTCCCATTGATGCACAGATATCCAGTCAGCTGCTGATGAATATTTTTGAACATAATACACCGCTCCATGATGGTGCGGTATTCATAAGGAACCAGCGAATTGTAGCGGCGACCTGTTATCTGCCGCTGAGTGACAATATGGAACTTAGCAAGGAGTTGGGAACAAGACATCGTGCCGGCGTTGGCATCAGTGAAGTCTCCGATAGTCTGACGATTATTGTTTCGGAAGAAACCGGTGCTGTTTCAATTGCGGAAGGCGGATTGCTGAAGCGGGATGTTGGACAGGATGAATTGAAGAAGAAACTTTCAGAGATTACACAGGGAATAGAAGAAGGCAAACGTAAAAAGCTGATGGGAAGGATTAAGAATGAGAGAAAGACTGACGCATAATTTTGGTTTGAAACTTCTGTCATTGGCTCTTGCATTTCTGGTATGGATTGTCGTTTTAAGCATTGAAGATCCGGTGTATACCCGTGAATTTTCAGATATCAGCGTGACGGAAGTGAATGGAGATCAGATCACTGAAGCAGGTAAGGCCTACAGCTATGTAGGCGGCAATACAGTCAGTGTCAAGGTCAAGGGAAAGACCTCGGTGGTCAATCGATTGTCGAAGGATGATCTTCTGGCAGTGGCAGATCTTTCCACACTGTCGATTACAGGTGCGGTCATGGTGGATGTCTCATGTCCGAAATATCCGAGTCTTGAGATCACACCAATTGGAAGCAGCACAGCACTCAAGGTTGAAATAGAAGATCTGGTTGAGAAGTCGTTAAATGTCAAAGTGAATACGAATGGCAAGGTTTCTGAGGGCTATTATATCGGTCAGGGTGTGGCAACACCGAATATGGTTACAGTATCCGGTCCTGAGTCGGTGGTCAATAAGATTAACGAGGCCAGTGTCAATGTCAGCATAGGCAGCGGTAATACAACGGATGTGACGACGAATACGACGCTGAAACTGCTGGATCAGAGCGGGGGTGAGGTATCGAGTTCTACATTGAATATTTCACAGACCGATATCAGCGTCACTGTGCCGATCTATGAAACGAAAACGGTGCCGGTGGACTTTGGTGTAACGGGACAGGTGGCGCATGGATACAAGATGGTTTCGGCAGCCTATGAACCGAAAGAGGTGACTGTTGCCGGAAGAAAGGAAGATCTGGACAAGATCAGTCAGGTAACACTGAAGGATTATGATATTTCAGGCAAGAACAGCAAGGTGGAAGATTCCATATCGATTGTACAGAATCTTGCTGAACAGCTTCCGGATGGCGTTGTATTTACGGATAAGGAAGCAACAGTTGCATTGGTTGTGGATATTCAGCAGATTACAGAGACATCCTTTGAACTGCCGCTGAGCAAGATATCGCTGAAGGGCAGTAATACAGCCTATACTTATCAAAAGAGCGGGCCAGGGTCTTCTGATAAGGCAGTAACATTGAAAGTTAAAGGAATATCCAGTGAGATTAACAGTCTGACAACAGATAATCTGACAGCGCTGATCGATGTGAGCAATTATGGTGAGGGAGAATATGATCTGCCGCTGACGGTTATCTTTGATGATAATTTGGAACTGGCCGCAGATGCATATGTACATGTGGTGATTTCTAAGACCAGTGATGAATAGAAAATAGGATATTGAGGGAGGCACTGAAGATGGTAAGTGTAGAACTGCAGCTTCAAAACTCGTCGGGACTTCATCTGAGACCTGCAGGTATTCTGTGTAAAGCCGCAACAAAATTTCAATCGCATATTACAATAACGACAGCAGACGGAACAGAGGCTAATGCCAAAAGTGTACTGAGTGTTCTGTCAGCCTGTATCAAATCAGGGGATAGGATAACGCTGTCCTGTGACGGCAGCGATGAAAACACAGCCCTGAAAGAACTGGAACTGGTTATCAGAGAGCGACTCGAAGAACTATAAATCCGTAAGCGGAAAGCCCATACGCATCGGTGTAGGAATAAAAATGATCGGGTCATCTATCATCTGAATAAAAATACATATTGTATTGAGCAAACAGTACTTGGATAGGAGAGGCCGAATAAAATGTTCAGTCACAGGTGCTTCAGCACTTATCGAAGCGGAGATCTGGCAGCGGAGCGGCCTGTGATGAACATTTTATTCGGTCTTTTTTTGTGAATATCAGGGCGTCACACCGTATTTTTATACACAGAATATTGACAGATACACTTTTTTTTGCTAAAGTAATGTTTAGACGAAGTTCGTCTGGAAATAGATTGAAAAGGAATGAAAGACATGGGGTTAGTATTTTAAGTCCGACATTGTTTAAGTTAATTGTATATGGAGTGGTCCTTCGACTCCGTCGCTCATAGATCGTAAGATAACCAACAGGGATGCAGCAGAAAGGTCCGCAGATAGTTAAAGCTGATGGAATTCCTTGGCTTTATTTTCATGCGCAAATACAGTGATTAACGGAGGAATATAAAATGTTAAATTATAAGAGATATAAGAGAGTACCTGTAGTTCATTATCCGGAGAGACAGTGGCCGGACAAAGAGATCCAGAAGGCACCTATCTGGTGCAGTGTCGATCTGCGAGATGGCAATCAGGCACTGATCGAGCCAATGGTTGTTGAAGAGAAGATTGAATTTTTCAATTTGCTTGTGAAACTGGGATTCAAGGAAATCGAAGTCGGTTTCCCGGCAGCTTCTCAGATTGAATATGATTTCCTGAGAACACTGGTTGAGAGAAATCTGATTCCTGATGATGTCAAGGTTCAGGTCCTGATCCAGTGCAGAGAGCATCTGATCAAGAGAACATTTGAGGCTATTCAGGGATGCAAGAATGTCATTATCCATATTTACAATTCCACATCCACCTTGCAGAGAGATGTGGTCTTTAATATGGGTCGTGAAGAGATCAAGCAGATTGCAGTTGATGGTACGAAGATGGTGAAGAAGTATATGGAAGGCTTTGACGGCAATATCCAGCTTCAGTATTCACCGGAGAGCTTTACAGGTACAGAGCTTGATTTTGCGCTGGATATCTGTGAGGCAGTCAAGGAAGTATGGCAGCCGACTGTGGAGAATCCGATCATCTTCAATCTGCCTGCAACAGTTGAGATGACAACACCGAATGTCTATGCAGACCAGATTGAATGGATGTCCAGACATTTTACAGAGCGTGACAAGATTGTGCTGAGTATTCATCCGCATAACGACAGAGGCTGTGGTGTGGCTGCTTCTGAACTGGCATTGCTGGCTGGTGCAGACAGAATTGAAGGTACATTATTTGGAAACGGTGAACGTACAGGTAATGTCGATATTCTGAACATTGCTTACAATATGTTTTCACAGGGCATTAATCCGGAACTGGATATTGAGAATGTCAATGAGATTATAGATGTATATGAGAGATGTACCAAGATGGATATTGATCCGCGTCATCCATATGCAGGCAAGCTGGTCTTCACAGCATTCTCAGGTTCTCATCAGGATGCCATCAACAAGGGACTTCATGCGATGGAACAGAGAAATTCCGAGTATTGGGAAGTTCCATATCTGCCGATCGACCCGGCAGATCTTGGAAGAGAGTACGAACCGATCGTTCGTATTAACAGTCAGTCCGGAAAGGGCGGCGTAGCCTTTGTTATGGATCATTACTATGGTTTCAAACTGCCGAAGGTGATGCACAAAGAGCTGGCTGATGAGATTCAGTTACTTTCTGAGCGTCAGGGTGAAGTATCACCGTCACAGATCATGGACAAGTTCAGAGAGATGTATATCAATGCAAAATATCCATTGCATTTCATGAAGATGCGCGCAGAAGATATTTCCGAGACAACAGAAGGCTACGATACAAAGGTTGTTCTGACTTATACATTCAAGGATGAGTTAAAGACCATCGAAGGCTTCGGCAATGGGCCAATTGATGCAGTTAAGCATGCACTGTGCAACCAGGGTGGTTTCAATACCAAACTGACAATGTACGAGGAGCATGCATTGACAACCGGTTCTGATTCTCAGGCTGCATCCTATATTGAACTGATGAATTCAGAAACAGGCGAGAAAGCTTTCGGTGTTGGTATCAGTTCCAACATCACACGTTCCTCTGTAAGAGCGATTTTCAGCGCGATGAACAGACTGTTCTTCAGAAAGAAATAAAACATTGCAGTCATGAAGGCTGCCGTCATATAACAGGTGACGGCAGCCTTTTTATATAGTTATTTTGTAACAAAAAATTAAATTTTTGTTACAAAATAACTTTAAAAATGTTAAAGGGTGTGATAGAATAGTACCAGTTAGTGTGATACAAATTGAAATAAAACGATATGTATCGATGAAAATACATAACAGAGAAGGACGGAAAGGCAAGTGAGTATAAAGCGTATGAAGAAGAAGCTATTAGCAATGTTGATGATTATGTTGATGTGTATCCCATTATCAGGAACTGTCACTGCGAATGCAGCCAGTTCTGATTATCGGTCCTGGGCACAGTGGGATTCGGAATGGGGAAGCATTCATTTAGGCAAGAGCCAGTATACCATGAAGTCATCAGGATGTCTGGTTACAGCTATTGCAATGTTGATTTGTCATACAGGCAGTGCAGATGCATCCTCCTTTAATCCGGGAACATTGGTTACCTACTTGAATAACAACGGCGGTTTTACATCAGATGGTTCTTTGTATTGGGGCAGGGTATGCGGCGCAGCAGACAACTTTACGCTGTATAACAGCCGAGTGAGCCTGGCGAATATGACAAAGGCACAGAAGATCGCCAAGATGGCGGAGTATGTCAATAACGGCTACGGTGTTATTGTTTCTGTCAGAAACGGCGGACACTGGGTAGCTGTTGATAGAATTGAAGGCAGCACAGTCTATATGCTGGATCCGGGTGACCGTAATACAGATCTTTTTGCAACATACAGTGAATCCGGTGTGGATCGTCTGGCTATCTATAAAGGCAAGAATGCAGGCGGTACAGTTTCAGGGGATCCGGGCAATACAGACAATACAACGACGCCTGACAAAGTGATCGGAACAGGCACTGTGAATTGTTCCAGCTTATATGTCCGAAGCGGAGCTGGCACGAATAACAGCATTATTACAGCCATCAGCAAGAATACCAGTGTAGATATCCTTGGCGAAGCTAATGACAGCAAGGGAACGAAATGGTATCAAGTGAAGGTAGGCGGCAGAACAGGTTATGTCTGTGCCGATTACATTACAGTCAAGAATTCCGGTTCTAATAACAATAATAATAATACAGAAACTGCATCAGGCAGCGGCGTTGTGAACTGTTCAGCACTGAATGTTCGAAGCAGCGCGGGTACAGGAAGCCGTGTGGTGACAACCATATCCAGAAACCAGGCGGTTACAATTACCGGAACAGCTAAAGACAGCAGCGGCAGTAAGTGGTATGCGGTGTCATTCACGAAGAGCGGTAAGAGCTATAAGGGTTATGTTTTTGCACAGTATATTACATTAAAGAGTGATAACAGCAGCAATGGCAATAATAACAATAATAGTAATTCTGATAACAGCACACCGGCAACATCTATCCCGGCAGTTGTTAACTGCGGTGCATTGAATATGCGTTCAGGTGCCGGCACGAATTATTCAGTCGTGACAACATTGACAAAGAATACAGCAGTAACGATTACCGGAGAAGCAAAGGACAGCAGCGGTACATTGTGGTATAAGATTACTGCAGGCAGTAAGACTGGCTATGTGCATTCTTCTTATCTGACGAAGAAGAACGCAGGTGGCAACAGCAGCAATAACAACAACTCAGATACTTCAACAGATGTATCCGGACAGACAATGAAGGTTGCGTATGATGTGGTCAATGTGCGAAGTGGAGCCGGTACATCTAAGGGCGTTGTGACGGTTGTCTACCAGAATGAGAAGGTAACTGTCGTAGGTCAGGATAAGGATAGCAGTGGCAATATCTGGTATAAGATTAAGACAGCATCCGGCAAGACCGGTTATATCCGCTCTGACCTTCTAAAGGCTGACAGCTCAAACAGCAGCGATACAAAGAGTGACAGCAATAATTCAAATTCAGGAACAGAATCAGATCTGAATGGACAGAAGATGCAGGTAAAATATGACGGTGTCAATATGCGAAGCGGAGCCGGTACATCCAAGGGTGTTATTGAAGTCATTTATCTTGAGGATACATTGACGGTTGTAGGTCAGGATAAGGACAGCAGCGGAAATATCTGGTATAAGGTCAAGGCAAAGTCCGGCAATACCGGTTATATCCGTTCTGATATGCTGAAGCAGTCTTCCTCATCAGGCAGCACAGCATCATCCGATCAGACATCGGACAGTACACCGACAAGCGGTCGTGTTGTTGATGGATGGCTGAATGTTCGAAGCGGAGCCGGTACATCCAACAAAGTACTGGTTGTTATTTCCGAAGGGACCAAAGTGACGATCAGTGAATCTGTTAAGGACGGCAGTGGAAGTCTCTGGTATCATATTACAGTGAACTATGGCGGTGTGAATTATGACGGCTATGTTTCATCTCAGTATATCAGCAAGTAATCGGCTGATCTAACAACGAAATACATAATTTGGCAAAACCTGTGGTAAATCGTGTTTTTACCACAGGTTTTGATTGTTATTTTTGAAAAATCAGATTATAATGAAATATATTGTAGTCTAAGGAGAAAAGATTGTGGAAAATAGAGAACAATATAAACGCTTAATTATGTTTTTTGCTTCTGCACTGATTCTGCTTGTTCAAGTGGTGATATTCTACTATATTTGGCATCGCTACTATAACTACAGATCAGTTATCGGAGCATTATACTGGCGCCGAGGCAACTGGGCATTGATGGGAGTGTATGCTTTTATCAATTTCTTCTTTTCAAAAATTTTTGGTGCCTATAAGGTTGGTTATCTGAAAGTTTCAGATGTTATTGCGTCCCAGATCCTTGCCGTTTTATGCTGCAATGGCGTGACTTATATGCAGCTGGCGCTGATTGGCCGTTGGCGTTTTTCGGCTTATCTGGAACCTATCATGCAGATGACCTTTTATGATGTTGTCGCTGTTATTGCATGGGTGATCTTCATGCGATGGATTTATGCGAAGATTTATCCGCCGAGACAGATGCTGCTTGTTTATGGTGATATCAATCCAAAGGCACTGATCCAGAAGATGACATCCAGAACGGACAAGTACAGTATTGTTGATATGATCAATATTTCAGAGGGTTATGATGCAGTCATAGAACGGATCAGCCATTATGAAGCAATTGTGATCGGTGATATTCCGTCTGTTTATCGCAATAAATTTTTGAAATATTGTTATGCCAACTCTATTCGCTGTTACAGTATTCCGAAGATTTCGGATATTATGATCAAGAGTTCAACAACCATCAATCTCTTTGATACAGAATTGATGCTGTTCAGGAATCGCGGCCTGACAGCAGAGCAGAGACTGCTCAAGAGAGCATCAGATATTGTTTTTTCATGTATCATATTGGTTGTTTTTTCGCCGATATTGCTTCTGGTGGCCGTATTGATCAAGCTTTATGATGGCGGGCCGGTTTTTTACAAACAGGAAAGGTTGACATATAATCATAAGGTTTTTATGATCTACAAATTCAGAAGCATGCGTGTGGATTCTGAGAAAACCGGTGCACAGCTGGCGAAGAAGAATGACGACCGTATTACCCCTGTTGGGCATGTGATCCGGTCTCTGCATATCGATGAGCTGCCACAGCTATTCAATATTCTAAAAGGGGATATGGCATTTGTCGGTCCGCGTCCGGAGCGCCCTGAGATTGCAGAACTGTATAAGAAGAGTATTCCGGAGTTTGATTTCCGTCTGAAGATGAAAGCAGGACTGACAGGTTATGCACAGGTTTTCGGCAAATACAGTACAACACCTTATGATAAGCTGAAACTGGATCTGACTTACATCGAGAACTATACCTTCGCACTGGATTTGATGATCATTATTCAGACAGTGAAGATTCTTTTCCAGAAAGAGAACTCAGAGGGGCTTGATACCGGTCAGAAGACAGCATTGCGTACGGAGGACAAGAAGAATTGAAGCATGTAGAGGTATCTGTTATTATTCCTGTGCATAATGGTGCGGATTATATTGCACAGGCAATTGATTCAGCTTTAATACAGGATGTACCGTTGGAGATTATCATTGTCGATGATGGTTCAACAGATTGTCTGGCAGAGGTTTTGTCGCCGTACATGGAGCGGTCGGAGATAACGGTGCTGCATAACAGGCACAATATAGGCGTTGCAGAGAGCCGCAATCGGGGTGTAAGGCAGGCCAGAGGTGAATATATCGCTTTTTTGGATTGCGATGATTGGTGGGAGCCTGGAAAGCTGAAAATGCAGCTGACATTACTCAGAAAGACTGGTTATGTTTTGTGTGCATCAGGAAGACGGCTGGTCACACCGGATGGAAGACCGACGGAGAGAATCATCGGTGTGAAAGAAAAGCTTACATATAGGGATCTGCTGTTCCAGAATCCTGTCAATTGTTCCTCTGTTGTGATCAAGCGTGATGCAGCCACTGCATTTCCGATGGTACATGATGAATGCCATGAAGATTATATTATGTGGCTTCAGATTTTGAGACATTATCATACGGCCTGTGCCGTGAATCAGCCTTTATTGAACTACCGGCTGAGTAAGACAGGCAAATCAGGCAATAAGCTTCATTCAGCGAAGATGACGTTTAAGGTATATCGGCACATGGGTTTCAGTATGCCAAAAGCATTGTTTTGCTTCGCGGGATATATGTTCAACGGTATCAAAAAATATTACTTTCATTAAAAAATTAATTTTTTTCGGTTTTTCTGTCACAATTCGTTGAAAAAGAAGGTTTATATATTATAAGAGTTTGAGGAGAGCTTGTGGGAGGCGGTAGTATGGCAATGAATTTGACGGATTCGGGATCGAATATGCATTCAGAGGAGCAGCAAAACCCTGAACAGGTGGCAAAATTCAACATAACCTTCAGGCTGTATGCATCAACGATGAAGCGGAAGGCCTATGCTATTTTGAGAGATGAAGGATGGGCAGAAGATGCTGTTCAGTGGACATTTATGAAGCTGCTGCAACACTTGAACCAGATTGGTGATCCGTACAGTATTAAAGCGAGATGTTATATTAATACAATTCTCGTCAATAACTGCTTCACTCTGCTGAAGATATTATTTCATGGAAGATTATACCTATCAGAATGATTACAGACACAGCATGATCAGGGCGGATGAGTCATTAGACAATCTCATTTACCGGGAATTGCTGGCGGATGTACAGCAGATTCCGGAGATGTATTCGAATTTGATCATACTGAACGGGCTTTATGGGTATTCACCGCAGCAGATCAGTGAATTGCTGGACCTGAAGCCGGCAACGGTCAGAAAGCGAATGCAGCGAGGCAGGGAAATGCTCCAGAGAAAGATAGAAGAAAAGCAAAAGAAGAATAAGAAATGAATAAAAGGCGTTTCCGCGAAGGAAGCGCCTTTTGAGTATTAATAACCGGTTTCGCAATAAAGTTCATAGCTGATATCAGAAACAGTAGAAGAAGGGGTAAAATCCTCATTGTCAAAGAGATATTCATGCAGTTCTTTGACGTTCTGTTCAAGACTGTCTGCAAAGACATAACTCAATCCGTCTGAAGGGAGAGAGCCTGTTTCTTTCTCAAATGGCCAACCGGTCTGATCAGCAATGTTGTAGCTGAAGATATCCTTGGCGAGGGAAATCAGGTCGGTGCTCGTCATGTTGGTATATACTTCAGGGAGAATCGTATCGATAATATTCAGCAATGTTCCGATATTCGCTGATTTGGCTTTTTCAAAAACCTTGGATAAAACGATTCGCTGGCGTTCAGCACGCTTGAAGTCGCTGTCAATCTTGCGGATTCGGGCATAGGCGGTGGCCTGTGTACCGTTGACATGCTGGTAGCCCGGGCCGGATATGTATTCGGAATCAGAACCGGTGACGCTGTTCTGTTCATCAATCAGAGGATTGATCAGACTGTATTCGGCATCTGAGATATCCAGATCGATACCGCCCACAGCGTCGATGATCTTGGCCAGGACACCGAAATCAACAGTTGCAAATTCTGTGATATCCAAGTCAAGGTTGGTATTCAGCATACTCATAGACAGCTCAGCACCGCCGTAGGCATAGGCATGAGTGGCCTTTGTAAAACCATATCCGGGTACTTTCAGGCATGTATCACGATAAATGCTGGTAATCTTGACATCCTTCGTCTCCTGGTTGATGCTGATAACCATAATACTGTCAGAACGTGCGCCTGTCTGAAGAGAGCCGTCACGGGAGTCGACACCGAAAAGTGCAATATTGCGGTAGCCCTTCAATGCTTTTTGTGTTGTGGCATCCACATCATTGTTGATAACGATGTTCGCTTTGTCTACATCACTTGCAGAGGCTGTCTGGATAAGAGAAAGCTTGGCATAGACAAATACAACAGGGATCAGGATAAGAATAAGAACCAATTCAATGCCGAAGATAATTCCCCAGCGCTTTGTCTTGGATGATCTCTTCTTCTTTCTTCTTTTACTCATTGTAGAAATCCTCACTTTGTAGTACGAGATGCCTGCGTGGACAGAAATCTCTATTGGTTATATGAAAATGAAATGCATATTAAAAAGCATAAACAACTTTTATAATACCTTAAAAACGTTGAGATGACAAGCTTTTTCTCAAATATCGGCAAATGTTGTCATTGATCGGATAACATAAAGTTTTCATTTTTGGTTCACAATCTTAACACAATTAGGTGGTAGTATAATGGCATAAAAGAAATAAAGACGAAAGGGGTTGTCTATTATGGCATTTGATGAACAAGATAGATTCGATCATACAGAAACTGATAATCATGTTAATGAGCAGAACCAGACCGCAGGCACCGCTCAGAACGAAGGAACGGAAGGATCCGGATTGTACAGAATGACAAGAGAGGATTTGAAGAATTCTACATTATATACAGATACAGACAGAAGAAGTGAATATACATCCGGTACCGCATATGAGAACAGAACGAATACAGCACACACAGGCAGTTCTTATGCGGCCGGCAATGATTACAGCTATTATCATCCGACACAGAATAGCGGCGGCAATGGCGGAAACGGCGGCAGCGGCAATTTCCATTCAGGTCCTGAGAAACATCATTCCCGGAAGAAGGGCGGTTTTGGCAAGACGGTGGTTAAGGCAGCATGTCTCGGCGTTGTCTTCGGACTGGCAGCTTCAGCTGTGATGTTTGGTGTGAATAAAGCAACAGGTGTATCTGCATCAGCCAGCGGCAGCGGTTCACCTTCTTACAATGTTCAGATTGTGAAGACATCGGCAGAAGGTGTGACAACAACGGATTCCAATGATGTGTCTGATATTGTAGCCAATGTTATGCCGGGAATAGTAGCTGTGAATACAACCGTTGAATCAACTTCCACCGACTGGTTTGGCAGACAGTACACACAGGAATCCAAAGGCGCCGGTTCAGGTATGATCATCAGCGAAGAGAACAATACATTATATGTTATGACCAATTACCACGTTGTTGAAGGTGCCAAAGAGGTATCCGTTCAGTTTTCAGATGAAACCACAGCTACAGCAACGGTTAAGGGATACGATGAGGATAAGGATGTGGCAGTCCTGACGATTGATATGTCCCAGTTATCCGACGATACAAAGAAGGCTATCGCAGTTATGGTTATGGGCGATTCAGATCAGTTGAAAGCCGGTGAAAGTGCGATTGCCATTGGTAATGCTTTAGGTTACGGCCAGTCAGTGACAACAGGCGTTATCAGTGCTGTCAACAGAGAAGTGGCATTGACAGATAAGACAATGACATTGCTCCAGACAAGTGCAGCCATCAATCCAGGCAACAGCGGCGGCGCTTTGCTGAATGGCAAGGGCGAAGTGATCGGTATGAATACCGTGAAGTATTCAGATACATCTGTAGAAGGTATGGGATATGCAATTCCTATTAATACAGCACTGGAAACAGCCAAAGGCATCATCGATGGTACAATTGTTGCAAAGACAGATGAGACAACGGCATTCCTTGGTATTACAGGCGGCACACTTGATGAAGATACGGCATCTGCCTATAATGCACCAGCCGGTATCTATGTCAGCAACGTGGCATCTGGTTCCGCTGCACAGCGTGCAGGTCTGCAGGCAGGATGCATTATTACCGGATTCAATGGTGAAGATGTTTCCACAATGGAAGACCTTCAGAAACTGATCCAGAATTGTGCACCGGGCGACAGTGTCACCATTACAGCACAGTTTCCGGACAGCAACGGCAATTATACAGAACAGACATTGACAACCATCATGGGATCAAAGGCTGATGCCGGAGACAGCAGCCAGAGTACACAGCAGAATGGTCAGAATAACGGTCAGGGCAGCCGAAACAGTCAGGGCGGTCTGGGCCAGTCAAATGGTCAGTAAGATTGGCTGAATTGCATAACCAAAGGGCGTATGGAAATTGTTAATTCATTTTTCATGCGTCCTTTTTTAAATTGAATACAGACAGGGATTGGTCTATAATAGAGAGTAATACAGGAGGATGAGCAGAGTTAATGAGCGATTATAATAACGATGATATAAAGGACACTGAAGATGAACAGAAATACGAAGATGTCTGCTATATGTGCAGACGACCGGAGAGTAAGACAGGACGTATGCTTCATATTCCGGGTATGAACAATATGTGTATTTGCATTGACTGTATGGAGCGCAGCTTCAGAGTCATGGATGGCAGCAACTATGCAGATCTGATGCAGGGTATGAATATTCAGGATATTTTTCCGGGAGGTCTGAATATGGATGATATGATGAATATACAGAATCAGATCCCGAAGAAGCAGAAGCTGAAGAAGAAGGCGAAGGATTGTGAAGAAGCCCATCCGGAATTTGATATAAAGAATATTCCAGCACCGCACATTCTGAAGGCAAAGCTGGATGAATTTGTTATCGGACAGGATCAGGCGAAGAAAGCGATCGCAGTTGCCGTTTATAATCACTACAAACGTGTGGCAACAAATACAATGGATGATATTGAGATTGAGAAGTCCAATATTCTGATGATCGGTCCGACAGGATGCGGCAAGACCTATCTGGTCAAGACGCTGGCGAGACTTCTGGATGTGCCTCTGGCAATCACAGACGCCACATCCCTGACAGAGGCCGGCTATATCGGTGATGATATCGAAAGTGTCGTATCGAAGCTTCTGGCGGCTGCTGACAATGATACAGAACGTGCAGAGCGAGGCATTATATTTATTGATGAGATTGACAAGATCGCCAAGAAGAAGAATACAACAGCCCGGGATGTCAGCGGTGAGTCTGTACAGCAGGGCCTTTTGAAACTTCTGGAAGGCAGTGAAGTAGAAGTACCGGTTGGGGCCACCAGCAAGAATGCCATGGTACCACTGGTAACAATTGATACAAGAAATATTTTATTTATTTGCGGCGGTGCATTCCCGGATCTTGAGAATATTGTCAAAGAACGTCTGACCAGACACAGTTCGATCGGTTTCAGTGCTGAGCTGAAGGATAAGTATGATCAGGATAAGAATATTGTCAGCAAGGTGACCATCGATGATCTGCGGGCATTTGGCATGATTCCGGAGTTTATCGGGCGACTGCCGATTACGGTGACACTGGAAGGCCTGAACCGTGATATGATGATCCGTATTTTGAAGGAACCAAAGAACGCTATTCTCAGACAGTACCAGAAACTGTTGGCGCTGGATGAGGTGGATCTTCGATTTGATGATGAAGCCCTGGGTGTTATTGCGGATAAAGCAATTGCCAGAAAGACAGGTGCCAGAGCACTCCGCTCCATCATTGAGGAATTTATGCTGGATATTATGTATGAGATCCCGAAGGATGACAATATCGGCAGTGTGACGATTACCAAAGCCTATATTGAAGGCAAAGGCAGTCCGATGATCGCTATGCGCGGAACACCTGCATTGCCGGAGAGTCCGTCAGCGAACAATTAACAGTTTCTATCACCGTCGATACATCTCAAAGTGCAGAAGCTGGTTATAATTTCCGGGTAAGCGTCATATAGTCTGTTGAATCTGCTGACAGGCGGGAATGAAATGGCAGAGAATTATGACGACATATCCTGTGAGGATGTGATTTACAGTGAGGATTACCAGGATTATATCAAAGAGTATTTTCAGGACTTTTCAAGTATTGCGGGCACGTATCATCCGGTCTGCATTGAGGCTATCGGCAGCCGGTATGCGGTGATGCATCTGGCAGGTGATACATCTATACAGAACATACTTTCTGACTACAATATCAGCATGCTGCCGGCTTTATATGGTCTTCTGGGGACAGCCGGACTGGAAGAGAGCGGTATTTTATATTTTCACAGATCACCTTATCTGAATTTGAGAGGTTCAGGTGTGATGATCGGTGTCATTGATACCGGAATCGACTACAGGCATCAGGCATTTACCTATGAGGACCGTACAACGAAGATTTATTCCATATGGGATCAGACTATTCGTGACGGGGAGAGCCCCGAAGGCTTTATATATGGCACTGAATATACTTCAGAGCAGATCAACCGGGCATTGGCTGCAGAGAATAGTCTGGCTGTTGTGCCATCTCAAGATGAAAACGGGCATGGGACATTTATAGCCGGTGTTGCAGCAGGAAGAATGATAGAATCAGAAGATTTTTCGGGGGCAGCACCGGATGCATCTCTGTGTATTGTCAAGCTGAAGCCATGTAAGCAGTATTTGAGGCAGTTTTATGGAACGGCGGCAGATGTCCCTGCATATCAGGAGAATGATATTATGGCAGGCATCAGCTACTGCATTCAAAAGGCACAGGAAGCCAGGATGCCTGTGATCATTTTGCTGGGAGTCGGGACGAACAGCGGCGGACATACGGGCCAGTCGTATCTGAGTCAGCTGATTGATGATATTTCCGGTTTCAGCGGTGTTTGTGTTGTAACAGCAGTGGGCGGAGAGGCAGATAAGAGACATCATTTTCTGGGCGTCCTGTCTGAGGATTCGGCTTATACAGAGGCTGAGATCAGAGTGGGGGCCGGGGAGAGGGCTTTTTCGCTGGAGCTGTGGTCGATACACCCGGATCTCTATACTATTGGGATTCAGTCACCCGCCGGTGAGAGAATTGAGAAGATCACACCAATTGCAGGAAGAAGCCAGACTATTCGTTTTATTCTGGACCAGACGGAAATTTTTGTTTATTATCAGATGGTTGAATCTCTTTCCGGACAGCAGGTTATTTTTCTGCGATTTGATGAGCCGACACAGGGAATCTGGTCACTGCGCATATATGGCAATCTGGCAGTGAACAGACGATTTCACATCTGGCTGCCTATGACACCATTTATTTCAGATCAGACATATTTTCTGAGACCAGATCCGGATGTGACACTTTCTGATGCAGCCTGTGCATCGGAGGGCATATCCGTGGCGGCTTATAATGATACGAATAACAGTTTGTACGCCGCATCGGGAAGAGGGTTTACAGCAGATTACGAAATAAAGCCGGATCTGGCAGCACCGGGAGTGCAGATATACGGACCGGTTCCGGGAAACAGATTCGGGACCAGGACAGGAACAAGCATGGCTGCGGCACAAACGGCCGGTGCGGCAGCTTTGCTGATGGAATGGGGACTTTTAAAGGGCAATGATCTTCAGCTGAACAGTCATAAGATCATTAAATATCTGACATTGGGTGCTGTCCGCAGAGAAGGTGTTGTCTATCCTGATCGGGCATGGGGCTATGGAAGATTGAATCTTCTGAAAACTTTCAATGAACTGGTGACAGGACGTACATAAAGGTATATAATAGTAATCGAGACGAAGAGATTTTTGACTATACACGACAATAGCCAGAAATAGTACATACAATTCATACAGGAGGGTAATATTATGGCATTTTTTGATGAGCTTAAGAAAAATTTATCAGGCGTAACAGACACAGTTGCAAAAACTTCTGAAAACGTGATGAAGAAATCCAGTACAGCGATTGAGATTCAGAAGGCAAAGCTGAAAAGAGTATCGTTGGAAGGCGATATGAAAGAATTATATGCATCTCTTGGCAAGTTGTATTTTGAGGAATACGCTGATGGCGATATGCCAAAGGAAATGGCAGAGTTATGCGAGAAGATTACATCTTGTCAACATGCGATCAATGAAGCTGAGCAGAGAGCCGCTTTATTGAAGGGAGTTGTCATCTGTTCAAATTGTCAGGCAGAGGTGGATAAGGATGCGTCCTATTGTCCGAAATGCGGTGCAGAGATCATCCATGTTGTAGAAGAAGATGAGAATGTGGATGCAGCATCTTCTGAGGAAGTGGATGATGAAGTGCCAGATGGTGCAGATACAGAGGATTCAGAAGGCGGGGCTGAAGAAGCAGACGCTGAACCGGAAGAAAGTGCAGAGGCAAACGAGCAGGAAGATGAAACTGCTAAAGAAACGGAAGAGGGAGAAGCTTCAGACGAATGCACAGACAACGAATAAACGAGATGAGAAACAGAAAAAGCTGCTGTCGAGCAGACAGCAGCAAGAGGGAGAATAAAATGAAAAGCCTGAAGAAACTGGCGGGCATGATTGGGATTGTTATTCTGTTATGCGGCATTATGACCGGATGTTCCGGAAAGAGACTGTATTCAGAAGAGGAATTAACACAGATCCATGATGTAGTTGGTGCGGTGGAACAGATAACAAAGGAATTCCAGTATGTGATCGGCGGCAGCATACAGTCGCTTTTGGAGGATTCTTCAAGCAGGGCAGATTTGATGGATTATGTGTCCACAAGGAAATATGACCCGGACAAGAAGATCATTGCATTGACCTTTGATGATGGTCCGAGTACAGATGAGACAAATGGTACCAGTGATCTGTTGGATCTTCTTGAACAGTATGATAGCAAAGCAACATTTTTTTGCTTGGGCAACAGACTCAATGATGCA
>OGHR01000953.1_pt1 | contig 18447 bp, 8 predicted proteins | sample 1571621 | NCBI WGS metagenome assembly OGHR01 (sample SAMEA2582038, study PRJEB24529) | metagenome | biome: Human gut stool | place: China | collected 2011
CATGATACCCACCAGCTGCAGATAACCGTCGTTGTTCGGCATCTCCCACAGCAGCATAATAAGCTTCTCCGCCAGGGCTTTGCATATATCCGCCTTTGGTATCAAATATGCTTTCCGAACCACGTATCTTGGCAAAAGAAAACATGGTATTGATTACGTCATTCGGAGTTTCTAACACAAGGTTACCTTGTATCCGTCTCAAAAATCTCCGACGTGCCAAAAGTTCATTATTAACATCCAGCGCCAACTCCTGATCATGTTTCTTATATCCTGCATAGACTACCTGAAACCAAGCTTTTTCTCCGGCTTTCAGTAGATAAGTACCATTTTTTACTGGAGAAGAAAGAGTGGCCGTTAATGTATAGCTACCCTCCACTCCTTTTGTCTCATCAGTAGAATAAGAAAGAGTGGTCGATGGGAATTGAACTGTCTGTGGGTGATCTGTCGTATTCTCCAACTCATATTTCTCACAGAAGGCCGGTTGTGATGTGGAAGGAAAAAGCGTACGTGTCAATGAAATCCCCCTAGCAGCATATATACTCTTTACAGTCATAATTCCATTCAACGATACAGTCTCCACCTTTTCCCCTACTAACGGCTGGCCATTTACAAGACATAAATGTGCCCAGTCCCCATTAAAATGGTGTTGTAAACTACCATGGGTATCATTAGGGATAGTACGAAAAGTAGGTAAAACCATATTCCGGTCAATCACCCATTCACCTGCCTCATTAACACCATAGCGCAATACCGTTGAAACTTTCAGTCCACTCATTTCAATGTGGTCATTATGCGCCCCATTCACTTTCCAGCAAATACTATCGGAAGAAGCAATCATCCATCTCATTATCTCACTGGCATTCAAAAAATCAGTATATAATCCAATTAGTAATAGTGCAAGCCACACTGTCTTTTGTCTGGTCATCATATCTTATAGTATTATTAAAAAAATTTACACTAATAAATTATAAAATCTCAATATAATAGATGCAATAGAATGAAATACAGCTTTATGTATAAACTACTCTTCTTTCGAATTAACAAAATCTTTAGGCAATACTCCAAATTGCTTTTGAAAACATTTAGCAAAGTAAGACGGAGAATTAAATCCTACCATATAACAGATTTCATTCACACGGTTTTCTCCCTCTTTCAGCAATTGGGCCGCCTTTTTCAAACGCTCCAAGCGTAAAAACTCATTCGGGCTCAAATCCAAGACTCCCTTTATTTTCCGATAAAAGTTAGACCTGCTCATATTCAGCTTATCCGCCATATCATCCATGCTAAATTCCGGATTACTATAATTCACTTGGATAACCTCATTCAACTTCTTTATAAAATCTTCGTCAGCTTTTGTCAACGCCATCGTATTGGCTGCCACAAAAGGAGACTGTGCAAAAGCCTTGCGCAGTTTCTCCCTATTCTGAATAAGGCTGGAAGCACAAGCCTGTAAATATTCCACAGAAAAAGGTTTCTCCAGATAAGCATCTGCTCCCAGTTCCATTCCCTCTATCTTAGACTGGATATTCGTCTTCGCAGTCAACAGTATAACGGGAATATGACTATAATTCAAATCTGACTTTATTCTCTTACATAGTTCAAAACCATCCATCACAGGCATCACAACGTCACTAACCACTAGATTCACATAATTACCATCCAACACTTGCAACGCTTCCGCACCATTAGTGGCAGTCAATACAGTATATTCTTTCGATAGCTGACGCACTACAAAGGCAAGCATATCCGGATTATCTTCCACAACCAGCACTGTAGGACGGTTATCTTTCTTTTCCGCCTCTCCAGCAGGAATTTCGCTCATCTTGTCCATTCCTGCTTCCGGTTCCGGTGTTAAAGTGATTGTCATATCCTGAACTATCGGCAAAGTCAGACAGAAGGTATTATTTTCTTCCCCTTCTCCCATAGCCAGGGTTCCTTGATGCAGTTCTGCCAATGAACGGGAAAGAGCTAAGCCGATTCCTGTTCCAGTAGTCACTTTTCCGTCTTCTTTTTCATTAAAACGAACGAAAGGTTTGAAAATTTCCTCTTTCATCTCATTAGGAATAATTACTCCATCATTCTCTGTACGAATAAGGAATGAATTATTATCATCCGCTTCCGACACCTCCAAAAATATATGTACGTAGCTTTCAGCATACTTCACCCCATTATTCAACAGATTACTGATAATCTTCGTAAACGCCTCCCGGTTCACATGTGCATAAAAATCCTTTTCAGGCACTTGCAAGGTGAATTCCAAACCTTTCTGTTTGGCAAGGGAAGTAAAACGCACATGAGTCTCTTTCAGCACCTCCGTTACATTACATTTCGCAAAATTCAGGCGGAATCCCTGACTTTCCGTTTTACGGAAGTCAAGTAACTGGTTAGTCAGATTCAACAATCGTTCCGTATTCTGCTTCATTACATTCAGGTCTTCCCGCGTTTCCGCATCGACCTGTTTCTTCAATATAATGTTTTCCAACGGACCTTTAATCAATGTTAGCGGTGTACGTATCTCATGGGCCACATTCGTAAAGAAATCAATCTTTGCATGGTAAACTTCACGTTCCTTCTCCTGCTCGAATTTCTCCATCTGCCTGCGGTGTTTGCTGTTACTGCGTCTCTTGAAATACATAACCGTATACAGGGAGCAGCCGATAATCAGCAGAGCATACACACAATACGCCCATATAGAGAGGTAAAAAGGAGGAAGAATATGTACCCCTAATGACACTTCGTCGTCACTCCATACACCGTCGCTATTGGCAACTTTCACCCGGAAGGTATAATCACCATATCGAAGATTGGAGTAGGTAACAATAGGGCTTTCACCAACTGTCAACCAGTCTGTATCAAAGCCTTCCAACTTATACATAATCCGACTTGTCTTAGGAGCCTGAAAATCCAGCGCGGCTACACGGAAAGAGAAAGAATTCTGATTAGACTGGAGAACAAGCTGGTCAGAGAAAGTGATACTCTTTTCCAACGGAGAGCCCGGTTCACCAGCATATACTTCCTTTCCAAACAGAAAGAAATCAGTAATTACAATAGACGGGAGAAACTTGTTCTCGGAGAAATTCTTGGGATTAAAGGCTATAAAACCATCGATGCTACCCAAATAAATCGTACCATCCTCAGTTTCAAAGCTTGAACGATAATTAAACTGGTCGCCCAACAAGCCATTAGAGGTGGTATATACTTTCATCACTCCGGTGGTAGGTTGGAAGCAAACCAGACCGTTGTTGGTTGTCAACCACAAAAATCCTTCTTTGTCCTCCACAATCTGGTATACAACATCGTTCGGCAGTCCGGCCGACAAATTATAATTGGCAAATGTCTCCGTATCCGGCTGAAAACGACAAAAACCTCCTCCTTGAGTAGTCAACCAGATTTGTCGGTGAGAGTCTTCAAAGATACTTAATACCTTATCATACGGGAGACTCTTCGGGTTATTTTCATCGTGCAAATAATTCTTCCATTTCTTTTCACTCACATTGTAGCAATAGGCTCCATTAGCATAAGTTGCCAACCATAGATTTCCTCCGGAGTCCTCCTTTATGTCATACACAAACCGACCGTTCAGTTCCGGTATCCGGTCGAAATCATCAGACTGTTTATTATATCGGAGCAAGCCGAATAAAGTTCCCAGGTAAATATCACCGGTCGTTGTGCAGCAAATAGAGAAAACACTATTATCTATCAATGAACGGGGAGAATCCGTTTTCTGATAGGTTTTCACGATAGCTCCCGTACGCGTATCTACTACTTTCACTCCTTTTGAAAAGGTTCCTACCCAAAGATGATCTCCAATTAAACATAAACCATGCACATTGGTAAAAGCACTACTGGGTGTAAAGAAGGAGAATGTTTTGGTCTTGGGGTTGAAACGATTCAGACCACCGTCCTCCGTACCAATCCACAGAATACCTTGATTATCCTGACAGAACTCACGTACTCGTTTCCCACGCAAACCATTATCAGTCCCTTTGGGATAATATTTCTCGAAGTTCGTATAAAAACGGGGATAGTAGTTTATACCACCAAAGTAAGAACCAATCCATATGCCACCCTCACGATCTTTACACAATGAATAAATGGCATTATCGGATAAAGAATAAGGGTCGTTGATCGAACTGCGCAAATGAACATACTTACCCATTCGGAGATTATAAATATAAAGTCCTGATTCTGCGCCAATCCACAATTCGTTGTCAGAAGCTACCAGCAGTTCACGACAAAAAACAGCCTCTCCACTTTCATCTTTAGAGAGTAAATCATGCAGTTTGTTAGAGGTCAGGTTCAGTTCTTTCACTCCTCCTTTTAAAGAGCCTATATATAGACAATTATATGCTCCTTTCACCAGGCCTATCACGACATCATTCTCATAAGTTTTTTGATCGTCTACAGGTGATACATAAGGATGAAGGGTTTGCAAACGGTCTTTCGAATAGAAAAGTCCATCACCATAGCAACCAATCCAAAGGGTTCCGCTATTATCGAAAACAAAAGACTGGACATTGGTGGAGATAAAAGAAAAGTTCTTCAATGTGTGGTTCTGGAGTGTTCCTTCCTCCAGATCATAACAAAATAGTCCCTGCGACTCTACCGCTACCCAGACACATCCTTTGTTGTCTCCGGAGATTGCAGTTACGGTATGCTCTATTTTCGTGTTTTCTGCGCTCAATTCAGCAAAATGACGGAAAGAATCTTTTTCCGGATTATAGATATAAAGTCCTACATCCGTACCTACCCAGATATTTCCTTTTGCATCCTCATAAAGAGCTGTGATAAAATTATTACCAATGCTCCGCCGTGTGCGGTCATCGTGTTTGAATTTGCGGAATGACAAACCGTCATATCTATTCAAACCATCTTTGGTGCCGAACCACATAAAGCCTTGCCTGTCCTGCAAAATCGCATTAACCGTATTCTGGGATAAGCCGTTTTGTACACTTAGATTTTTAAAATAATAATGTTCATCCGCCATTTGTGCATGGCAGCTTATCTGATAGCCTATTAAACAGATTAAAAGTATTAGAACTTTCTTCATAAATATACGTATTTTCTATCCTTCCGTTTGAGTTACCAAATGTAGGCAAAATCACAGCGGAAAGATAGTAAATATGTCTCAATGAATGAAAGAATAGTCCTATTTTTCTATTCGGATACGCCGCGTCAACTGCTACAACGGCTTTTGGTGTAGCTAAAAAAGGAACCAGACCGGAAGACACATCTTTCAGCACCTCCACAAAAATACCTCCCAAACCACAAAGTACCACGTGACCGAACTTCTCTTCATATTTTGCGCCAACAAACAGTTCCGTACCTTTCAGCATCGGCTGTACCATAATTGCTCTTGCATCAAGTATCTGCATCATACGATCGAATTCCAGTGCCAGATGTTGCTCACTTTTAATGTTCAAAACGACACCACCGACATCTGATTTGTGCACAGGACCAACAACCTTGGCAACTACCGGAAATCCGCACCGACGGGCAAAAGCTACTATCTCCTCTTTATTATCGGAAACAAATTCATCTACCAACGGAATACCGGCAGCGTGCAACAATGCCTGTACATAATTGGGAGCGATATAACCATCCTCCGGAATAGAATCAATAATACGACGAATCCTCGGAACGTCCACTCCGAACAATTCTATTTCAGGAACTGCCGGTTTAGGAGCATTGACGATACGTGAAAGGGCAGTACCCAAGGTCACTTCGTCTGCAAAATTCACATGCCCTTTTGCCAGGAAGGCGGAAACCTCCGCTCCGGCTGTATTAATGGAAGGAAGAATGGGAAAAATCGGTTTCTTGCAAGTCTGCATCTTTTCATGAAGCACATCATACATTTCAAACATAGTAACCAATCCCGGAGTTCCGAAGATAGCCATCATGGCATCTATGTTTTCAAGCTTTTCTTCACAGTAATCAATGCAGAGACGCAAATGCTCTGGTGTCCCGGTAGCCAGAATATCTATCGGATTTCCAACGGCAGCACCGGGAAAAAGTTGAGCTTTCAGTTCTTCCGCCAATTCGCCTTCGAGCTTCGGTACGTTCAAACCGCCTTTACTCAACGCATCTGTCAACATTACCCCCGGTCCTCCGGCATGAGTGATAATGGCAAAATTCTTTCCTTTCAATTCGGGTAAAGTAAACACGCAACCTACGGTAGTCAATTCCTCACGAGAGAAACAGCGCACAATCCCTGCTTTACGGAACAAAGCCTCTACTGCCGAATCGGAACTGGCGATTGCTCCTGTATGGGAAGATGCCGCCCGGCTTCCGCTCTCCGAACTTCCGGCTTTGATTGCCGCAATCTTGCACCCTTTTCTAATCAAAGACGAAGCATGGAATAACAACCTGTCCGGATTCTGAATACTTTCAATATAGAGTAGTTTCAGATGAGAATCTTTTTCGGGATCGAAGTTCTCATCCATAAATTGCAATACATCTTCCACGCCGATCTGCTTGGCGTTTCCCACCGACCAGACTGAATTGAACTGCAAACCTTTTGTTACGGCACTTTCGAGAATAAATACCGCCGTAGCACCGGAGCTGGAAATCAAGTCCACCCCTTTGGGGTTTAAGTTAGGAATCGGCTGGCTGAATACACTATGATGCCATGTATTCATCAATCCAATACAATTAGGACCAATCAGTGAAGCACCGTATTTATTGACTGTTTCCAAAATACGTTCTTCCAACAGTGCCCCTTCGTGAGTTTCTTCACCAAAACCTGCCGAAAGTATGATAAATGCCCTAGTTTGTTTCTTGCTAGCCAATGTTTCCACCATATCAGGACACATCGAAGCAGGCACAGCCAACACCGCCAGATCTGTGTCCGGCAGATCACTCACATCCGCAAAGGCGGGAACTCCCTGTACTTCCTTTTCCTTCGGATTCACCGCCCGAAGTTCTCCCTGATAACCTCCGTTTATCAAATTCTTTAATATTGCGCCACCCGGCTTATGCACATTATTCGATGCCCCTACTACGACAATGCTTTCAGGACGAAGCAACTGGGTTGTTATCATATCATGCTTTGGTTTTCGTTTAACTTAGGTACAAATATATTCTTTCTTACGAGAAAAAAGAAAGAAAAAGGGGAGAAATATAGATGGAAATAGATGATAAAAGAGGAAATGAGCAAGAAATTATATAGATTATACTGACTTATTGAAATGCAAAGCTATAATCTTACCATGTAATTCTTATCATTAGAACAGAATATTACTTTATGCAGAAAAAATGGACATAAAACTCATACAGAATCAAAAATATACAAGATGAGTCCGGAGTATATTGGAAAACTTGAAGGATAAGCAAGTTGCATAATCCATATTCACACAAAACAGACTTTAAATCATTCGATTCAACATCAAAAAGGCAAAATTCCTAATTTCAGGAGCAGATTATTGCAAATATAAGTTCAAATAGAAACAACTCACATGTTACCTATTCGACAGCAACCAGCACAAAACAAGTATTCTAAATGCCCTTTTGTCCTTTCGTTTAAAAGCAAGAAAGTACTTCTCACTGACCAATAAACCGTTTCTTTAAAAGGAACGAAGTCTTCCTTTAAAAGCAATGATTCATGATTCTATCAACAATCATGAATATTCACTCATTTGTATTCAAGAAAGATTACTTATTCCGCATATTCATACAGTATTTTATACGTCACTTCTTTTATTAGAATACAATTTAGATACTCCTAATCTGTTTCAATCTTAAAAATAGAACATAATAGAAAATATAAAAATACCCCGATACAAATTGGCTATTTTCTAGCCAACTTATATCAGGGTAAAACACTTTCTTTTTACCTGTTTTTTTATTACGAAACGTTCCTGTTTCATTCTGTGACCACTTTTCAATGAAATAATCTGTGTTAATCCGTGTAATCTGTGGTGACTTCTATTTTAGTAAACGAACTTCATAAACGGCAGAGGTCCATTCCGTCCCGTCAGGGATAAAACGTATCGGACAACTACCCGTATTCAGTTTTTGAGGCAGAACATAAGAAAGAGTAATGAAACCGTCTTTATCTGCTTCACTGATAGTCGGATGAACAGCCAACTTTTCGTTATTCAAAAGAATAGCCACTTTATTGCGGTCATCTTTCCGTACCGTAATCAGGAGGCGGCTTGCTTCCTCTTTTACCTTCAATTGATAGCCGAACCAACCTTTGGCACGTCGGAAATGCCGGTCTTTATTCGTCCCTGTTTCTGCCTGCTCATACTGGATGCCATGGTCAGACTCCGGCTGCTGTTCGCCAGGGAAGATAAGGTCAATGGTTTGATTAGCCAATTCTGTTGCTTTTCGTTCAGCCGTTGCCATCTCTTCCTGAATCGCTTTAAACTGCTCTTCGCTTGCCTGCCGGAAATAAACGGCATAACGGGAATTATGCAGGCGGAAGAACGGGACGAGTTCCAATGCTTTGCCTTGTGCAGGATAAACCTCTCCGTTATAGTTGAAAGTAATCCGGCTATTCTGTTCTTTCTGAAGAGATTTGCAGATTGAATCTGGATTTCCTATCAGCATCGGGACTTCTTGCAAAGGAATTTGTTTGCCATGAGCGATATGTCCGCCACGGCTGTCATCGGCATATAAACCGTCAAGATGTTCTGTGCCTGTGGAAGCTGCAAGAACGATCGGACCATATAAGAAAGCATAATAATCTTTCTTGTCGGGAATCTGTTCCACGCTGACTTTCATAGGCAAGTGGAAAGTAACGACATCTCCTTTTTTCCATTTGCGGGAGAGAGGAAGATATTGGTTACCTTTTGCCATAATGAACATTTTTCTTTTTCCATTGATGCTGACGCTATATCCTTTGGATTGGTTCGCCCATTCCGGAATACGTATCATTAAAGTATGTTTTTTCTTAGGCGCTTCATCTATTCGCAAAGTTACCTTGCCGTCATCAGGGAAACAGGTTTCCTGTGTCAAAGTAATGCCTTGCTCTTTCCAGGTCAGTTGTGAAGGAATGAAGAGATTGACATACAGCGTATCTTTCCGATACGCATAGATAAATTCACCGTATTTGGTATGATTCTCCAAGCCTGAACCTACACAGCACCACATTGATGTTTCCGGTTGTGAGTACACACGATAGTGTCCCGGACGCATAGGAGTGAAGTAGACAAATCCACCTTTATCCGGCTCTTGTGACGCTAGAATATGATTGTAAAGCGCACGTTCGTAATAGTTTACGTAGTTGGGATCAGGTTCGTTTGTTTGATTCGGATTGTGAGAATTCTGATAAAGCATTTTGGTAAGACGGAGCATGTTGTAAGTATTACAGGTCTCCGGTCCTTGAACGTCGTTCAGCATGGACGTGAAGTTATCCGACGGATGGAAATGTTCGCGGACGCTATTTCCTCCGATGCAGACAGAACGGTGATTGACTACCGTGTTCCAGAAAAAACGGGCGGCATGATCCCATTCTGCAGCATGATTCCAATTCTTGTCGTCTTGTGAAAGTTCGGCTATTCGCTTGTAGCCGATCACTTTCGGAATCTGTGTGTTGGCGTGCATCCCCGTCAATTTGTCTTCCTCTTTGATAAGTGGGTCAAGGATAAGGTTGTGAGAGAAACGGCGTGCCAGTTCCAGATACTTCTTGCCGCCTGTGATTTCGGCCACGTCAGCGAACGTTTCGTTTAATCCGCCATGTTCGCTACGAAGCATATCCTGCATTTGTTCGTCGCTCAAGCCGGAAGTGATATCGATCATCCAATCTGTAAAAGCGATAAGCATTTGGCGTGCAAGGTCGCTTCCTGCATAGAGATATGCATCCCGCAATCCGGCGTAAGTCTTATGTATGTTGTATAGAGGCACCCATTTGCCGTTAAGGTCGAAACCTCCGGCACGGATCTTTCCTGCTTTTATATCTTTCCAAAGTTGAAGGCTTCCCGGAGTTCCTCCGATGAATCCTGTGCCGACAGTTTGTTGTGCCCGGTTCAACTCATTCAGCATGTAGTTGAGGCGATTATAGACTGCGGTATCTCCGGTGGCGGCATACATCATGGAAAGTGCGGATAAATAATGTCCGCCGATATGTCCGTCCAATCCGGTATTTTCCCAATTGGTGTAGCTGGGGGCTTTAGGCTGTAACCCTGCTTCGCGGAGAAAAGGAGCGAGCAGACGGTCGGGGTCTAATGCAAGTATGTAATGTAAATCAGTCTGTTGAGCTTGCAGAAAAGGACTGCTTAATAACTTCACATCTTGAAGGGAAAAGTAAGAGACCTGATGGTTCGTCTGGGCTTTTCCGATGGAGATGGATATAATAAGGGCAAGTATGAACGAGGTGGTTTTCATGATAATAGGATAAAATAGAATTGACAATTGACAATTGACAAATGACAATTACTGTGCAGGTTATAATAGCGCAGCCAATTGTCAATTGTCAACTGTCATTTGTCAATTATTTAAGTTTGACGGCTGCTTCTTCTATAGGCAAACCTGCCTTGTAGCTTTCGATGTATGTGTTGAAGCCGGCTACATCTTCGGGTGTGGGTGATACCTCGACACCAGCATCGCTGACAAATACACTTTCATCCAGGAAATCGGCAAGAGATTGACCCTTTTTATTGTTTACCAGGTAAGAACCCAGCAGGGCAATTCCCCATGCACCGCCTTCACCGGCTGTTTCCATAACAGATATGGGCGAGTTGATGGCTGCTGCAAGTACTCTTTGACCGACTCCTTTGGTTCTGAACAATCCTCCGTGACCTGTGATTCTGTCGACTTTGATCTTTTCTTCGTTGAACAAGATGTCGTTGCCAATCTTGAGAACTCCGACTGAGGCGTACAAATGAGCTCGCATAAAGTTTGCAAGGTTGAACTTGTCATTGGCCGAACGTACGAACAAAGGTCTTCCCTCGGCAAGTCCCGTAACAGGTTCGCCTGAAATGTAGTTGTAGGAGAGGAGACCACCGCAATCGGTATCACCGGTAAGGGCAATGTTATAAAGTTTGCCATAGAGTTCATCCATATCTACAGGTATACCCAGAAGTTCCTGGTATTCTTTGAACAGGTTGACCCATGCGTTAAGATCAGAAGTACAGTTGTTGCAATGTACCATGGCTACGAGGCTTCCGTCGGGAGTGGTGACCATGTCGATCATTTCGTATGGCTTCGACAATTCTTTTTCCAATACGATCATAGAGAAAGAAGAAGTACCTGCCGATACGTTGCCGGTGCGTTGCTTGACGGCGTTGGTTGCTACCATGCCGGTGCCTGCGTCTCCTTCCGGCGGGCAGACCGGTATTCCTGCCTTCAGATGACCGGATGCATCGAGCTTTTTACAGCCTTCCGGTGTGAGGACACCGGCATTTTCACCAGCCGACAATACTTTGGGCAGAATGTCTTCCAGTTTCCAACTGTATTCTTTCGAAGCAATCAGATTGTTGAATTTGGCCACCATTTCGGCGGAATAGTTGTTGGTAGTCGGATCTATGGGGAGCATACCCGATGTGTCACCAATGCCCAACACCTTTTCGCCTGTTATCTGCCAATGTACATAACCTGCAAGAGTTGTCAGGAACTTGATGTCTTTGACGTGCGCTTCGTTGTCCAGAATAGCCTGGTACAAATGAGAAATGCTCCATCTCAAAGGGATGTTATAGACAAATAATTCGGATAATTCTGCCGCAGCACGGCCTGTATTGGTATTTCTCCAAGTGCGGAAAGGCACGAGGATTTCTTCTTTTTCATTGAAAGGCATGTAACCATGCATCATGGCGCTGACACCGATGGCTGCCAGTGTTTCGAGCTCTGTGTCGTATAATTTCTTCACGTTGGAGCGGAGGTCGGCGTAGCAATCTTGCAGTCCGGACCAGATGGCATCAATGCTGTAAGTCCAAAGTCCGTTGACCAGTTGATTTTCCCATGTGTGGCTGCCTTGAGCGATAGGTTTGTTTTCCTGGTCAATCAGAACAGCTTTTATTCGTGTAGAACCGAGTTCTATGCCAAGGATGGCTTTACCTGTCTCGATGGTTGATTTTGCATCTAATTTCATGTTGGAAACCGATATTTTAAGGTATAACAATAAGTGTGGAGAACAAAAACTGAGTCTGCTTTCAAAAGGCGGAAGTGTCTTTAATTCGGGTTGAATTAAAAGTCGCCAGTATCCATATTGTGTGTGACTAAAAAGTCGGTACCAATGGAGATGGTACCGATTTTTTTAAGTGGACTCAGTGATTGTTTTTTAGCAAAGCGCTTTGTTCAGCATATAATATACTTCATTCATGCGCAGTTCTTTCTTGAAGCAGCTGATAGTCGTATCTTTATTGATATGTACCATTTCGATGCCTGCGATTTCTGCATAATCTTCCCAGTATTCTGCTGTCAAGTCGTATGAGAAGCAAGAGTGGTGAGTTCCACCGGCCAGAATCCATGCGCCTGCGCCTACTTCGAGGTTAGGCATCGGAATCCAGAGTGCGGAAGCAACCGGCAATTTCGGAAGTGGTTTCGGTTCGATACATTCTACATCGTTTACGATCAGACGGAAACGGTTACCCATATCCACTACAGTTGCGGTGCAGCCTGTTCCTGTCTTTGAAGTGAACACAAGGCGGGCAGTCTGGCTCTTACGGATACCTATGCCGAGGAAGTGTACTTCCAGACGAGGCTTGTTAGCTGCGATAAGCGGACAGATCTCCAACATATGTGACTGTAGGATAGAACTGTTGGCACCATCAAAGTTCAGTGTATAGTCTTCGAGGAATGAACAGCCTTTCGGAAGTCCCTGATTCATTACCCATACAGTACGATAAAGAGCAGCCGATTTCCAGTCACCTTCAGCACCGAATCCGTAGCCTTCTGCCATCAGGCGTTGAGAAGCCAGTCCCGGAATCTGATCGAAATAGCTACCGTCAGTCTGACCCAGATCGTCAAAGTTGGTAGTGAATCCTTTGGCGCCTTTCGCTTTGAGGATAGCACGGAGAGCAAGCTCGGCTTTGGCAGCATTCCATACTTTCTGATAAGCTTCGGTTGATTTGTCTTCCAGAGAAGCGTCATGATCGTAGTCATTGAAGTAAGTAGCTACCAAAGCATCTACATCAGCATTTTTGATATCTTTGTGATATTCCATCAGCTCGCTTGCCGGGCAATAATCTACATGATAGCCCATGCGTTGTTCTGCTTCTACCTTGTCACCATCGGTTACGGCTACATTATTCATCTGATCGCCGAAACGGATGATCAGCATATCCTGAGAGTCAGCCCAACCTGCGCAAACACGCATCCAGACAGCAATCTTATGCAATGTTTCTTCTTCTTTCCAGTAGCCTACCACTACTTTGCGACGGATGCGCATACGGGTACAGATATGTCCGAACTCGCGGTCGCCGTGAGCTGACTGGTTCAGATTCATAAAGTCCATATCCATTGTATCCCAAGGAATTTCCTTGTTGAATTGAGTATGCAGGTGCAGCAATGGTTTCTTTAATTGTTGCAGACCATGAATCCACATTTTAGCAGGAGAGAAAGTATGCATCCAAGTGATGACGCCTACACATTTGTCATCGTTGTTGGCTGCTTTGAATACAGCTTCCACCTCTTTAGAAGAGTTGGCCGTTCCTTTGTATACTACTTTAACAGGAAGTTTGCCCGATTCATTCAGACCGTTAACCATTTCGTTAGAGTGTGCGTCTACTGCGATTACTGCATCACCTCCGTACAAGAGCTGTGCTCCTGTTACGAACCATACTTCATACTGATCAAATACGTTATTCATAATTTATTGAATTGACAATTGACAATTGACAATTGACAATGAGAGAATGTCGAAAGTCAAATGGCAATTGCGGGTTATTATTAATTGTTTTTTGTTGTTTTAATTATAGATATTAATAATTTGTTTATTTCTGTGCTGTCATTATTGATGCTCTCATATTGTTCCCGAGTGATATACTCTGTTCTAATCAATAATTCCAGCCAATACTCTGTTTCGTTCGCTTCCTTAAGTGCTATATTCAGCTTATTAATAAAATCAGCCCGACTTTGTGCTTGCTCAGCCTCACGAATATTGGCACCAATACTGGTCCCGGATCGCAATATTTGCTTACTCATCACAAACTCCTTTTGTTCATTTACTAAAAACTTATATAAATTCACAATCCGAACAGCGAACTCCAAACTTTTATCTTTTACTACATTATCCTTCATGTCCTCTCGCATTAATTGTCAATTGTCAACTGTCAATTGTCAATTATTTTATTGTCCGTAGTAAGCGTTCGGACCATGCTTGCGGCTGAAGTGTTTCTCTACCAGCAGCGGGTTCATTGTTAAATTGGGATTCACGGCATAAGCAATGCTTGCCATTTTGGCAACTTGTTCCATCACTACTGCATTGTGTACGGCATCGTGTGCGTCTTTTCCCCAAGAGAAAGGACCATGATTCTTGACCAATACTCCCGGTGTATGTACAGGGTTCAGACCTTCGAAACGTTTTACGATCACGTTTCCGGTTTCCAGTTCATAGGCACCTTTTACTTCAGCTTCCGTCATATCCGCTGTGCAGGGGATTGCATCATGGAAATAGTCAGCGTGAGTTGTCCCGATATTGGGAATATCACAACCGGCCTGCGCCCATGCGGTAGCATAAGTAGAGTGGGTATGCACCACTCCGCCGATTTCGGGGAATGCTTTGTAGAGTACCACGTGAGTAGGAGTATCTGAGGATGGCTTCAGCCGTCCTTCGACGACTTTGCCATCCAGGTCCACTACTACCATATCTTCCGCTTTCATATCATCATAACTGACTCCACTGGGTTTGATGACTACCAGTTCCGTTTCACGGTCGATGGCAGAAACATTTCCCCATGTAAAGATGACTAATCCATGCTTTACCAATTCGAGATTGGCATGAAATACTTTTTCTTTCAGTTCTTCCAGCATATTGATTATAATTTAAATTTCGGGTCCTTGCGGTAGGCTTTGCCGTTGAATTTATACAAGGCTGCACCCCGTTTGGAACCCAGTTTATCGATTTTATCCGTCTTTTCGATAAAGTCCATTTCTGCGACACGCTTGCGGAAATTCCGTTTGTCCATCGGTTCGCCGTAAATAGCTTCGTAGAGACTTTGCAGTTGGGACAGTGTGAACAGTTTCGGCAACAGATTGAATCCGATAGGCTCGACAGATGCTTTCTGTTTCATCATCTCCCGTGCTTTGTCCACCATCTCCGGATGGTCGAAAATCAGTGCGGGGAGTTCGTTGATGTTTACCCAGTAAGCATTGTGCTTCTGAACCAGTTCGCGGTCGTACTCATTGATGTTGATCAGCGCATAGTAGGCAATCGAAACTACCCTTTCGCCCGGATCGCGGTCGATGGCACCGAAGGCTCCCACCTGTTCCATGTATACGTTTTCCAAACCTGTAAGTTCAGCCAGTACACGTTTGGCAGCGTCGTCCACGCTTTCGTCTTTTTGCACGAATCCTCCCATCAGTGACCATTCGCCCATTGCCGGTTCGAAGTTTCTCTTCAGCAGCAGTAGGCTTATTTCGCCTTCATTAAAACCGAAGATGATGCAGTCGATACCGAGATAGAAGGTAGGATTCGAACTATAATAGTTTTTCATCGTTTGAATGAATTTATTTAATTACCAGAAATACCAGTAGAAGGCACCTGTGATAGCAAGGATGATTACTGTATGAATGATATCCCAGTGATCCCAGCTTGCGCGGGTAGCCGCTTTTTGTTCTTTCGTTGCCGTACCGAATACCAGTCCCTGAATCTTTTCAGCTGTCGGAGCTTCCGTGGCAAGGCTGACTACGATGACTACGATGATACAGAACAGGAACATCCATCCGCAGAAGAACAGCCAGTTCATATCGTAGAACAAATATTTGAAGGTAGAATCTGCCACTTCACCTGCGTTGCTGTAATATACTTTGGCACCCAGACGAGTCAGACCGATGATCATACCGGCGATCAATCCCCACATACCACCTTGTGCGGAAGTACGTTTCCAGCAGATACCCAGCAGGAAGGCAGCGGCAATACCCGGAGCCAATACAGACTGAACGTCCTGCAAATAAGTATAAAGTACATCACCTACGCTACGCATGATAGGAATCCAGAGAATACCGAGGATTACGATCACTACAGTTGCTATCTGACCAATACCCACCAGTTTCTTTTCCGGAGTCTCCGGACGGAAGCGTTTGTAGAAATCGATTGTAAACAACATGGCAGATGAGTTGAACAGTGAAGCCAGCGAACTCATCAAGGCAGCGAGGATACCGCATACTACCAGACCTTTCACACCGGCAGGAAGCAATTTAGCTACCAGAGTAGGGAAGGCGGCGTCAGCGTTGGCAGTACCATTGGCAAGCATTGGGAGGAAACCTTCGCCACCGGCACCGATATATTTCTGATGTAATGCGAAAGCAATCATACCCGGAATCAGGAACAGGAATACAGGCAACAGCTTCAGGTAAGCGCCGAAGATAGTACCGCGACGAGCCTCTTTTTCATTCTTTCCGGAAAGTACACGTTGTACGATGAACTGGTCAGTACACCAGTACCAGAAACCGATAATGGCAGAACCGATAAGTGCACCCAGCCAAGGGAAGTTCGCATCATCGTTGCTGCGGATCAGATTGGTCATGGTGTCACCATAATCGTTTACCGTCACAGCACCGCACACTCTCATCATTTCGTCCCAGCCTCCCAGTTCTTTGAAACCGAGCACAAGGATAATCAACGAGCCTAACAGAAGAATCGGAGTCTGAAGTACAGAAGTATAAAGTACCGATTTCATACCACCGAAGATCGTATATAGTGCAGTGAGAACAACCAGTCCGATGGCGGCAATCCAGAAGAAGTCGATTCCCCAGAGTTCCTTGATGCCGAATACTTGCTGGAATACCAGTCCGCCGGCATATACTGTCACTGCTACCTTGGTCAATACATAACTTACCAGTGAGATGACCGATAAGATGGTACGTGACTGAGGATTGTAACGGCGTTCCAGAAATTCCGGCATCGTGTATACCATGCTTCGTGAATAGAAAGGTACGAATACCCATCCCAGAATCAGGATCATCCATCCCTGAATTTCCCAGTGAGCCATCGCCATACCGCTTGAAGCTCCTGCTCCCGCCAGTCCGATCAAGTGTTCCGAGCCGATGTTTGATGCGAAGATAGAGGCACCGATCGCAAGCCATGTTGCGTCACGTCCGCCTAAGAAATAATCTGCCGAGTCATTTTGTTTTTGTCTGACTACCCAAACAATAATACCTATCAGAGCCAAAAAGAAGACTCCAATTACTAGCCAATCTAATGCTTCCACAATAAATTTGATTTATAAGTTAATATTATTTCTCTGTCGAGAATTTAAAGATACATTCGCTGTTGTACGTTTGTCCCGGTTCCAGCACAACGGACGGCCAGTCGGCTTTGTTGGGGCTGTCGGGGTAGTGTTGTGTTTCGAGGCAGACAGAAGCACGTTGGTTGTAAACGATGCCTTTCTTTCCGCTTACGGTTCCGTCGAGGAAGTTACCTGTGTATACCTGAATACCCGGTTCGTTGGTATATACTTCCAATGTGATTCCGGTTTCGGGAGACGTCAGTCTGGCAGCTACCTGCGAGATGTCACCTTTGGTGTTGAGCACCCAGTTGTGATCATATCCGTTGCCGTTCTTGAGTTGGACGAAGTCGTAGTTGTTGATATCTTTGCCTACCGCTTTCGGAGTAGTGAAGTCCATCGGAGTATCTTTGACCGGAGCGATTTCGCCGGTTGTCATGAAGGTGCTGTCTACCGGAGTATAGTAATCTGCATTTACATACATGATGTTGTCTGTCGATGTTTTTGATGGATCACCAGCCAGATTGAAGTAAGAGTGGTTGGTCATGTTGATGATTGTCTTTTTGTCGGTAGTAGCGCTGTACTTGATGTCGATGGCGTTGTCATCTGTCAGTTGATAGGTTACTTTAGCAGTCACATTTCCGGGGAAATTCGCGTCACCGTCCGGAGAGATAAGAGTCAGTTCCAGTGTTGTCGGATCGATAAGATTGGCTTCGTATACTTGGTATTGCCATCCTTTCGGGCCTCCGTGCAGGCAGTGGCCGAAGTTGTTTTGCGGCAGTTGGATGGTATCTCCGTCCAGTACAAAACGCCCTTGGTTGATGCGGTTGGCGTAACGGCCGATAGAAGCACCGAAATCACTGGGTACATTAATATAATCAGCAATGCTGTCAAAACCTAAAACTACATCCTGCATCTTGCCGTTCTTGTCGGGCACCATGATGGACACGATGCGTCCGCCGAAGTTAGTGATGCATACTTCCATACCCGCCTTATTCTTTAAGGTATAAAGAGCTGTTTGGGCATTGTTCACTTCTGTTTGAAATTTTGCCGGGTCAAGACCGGATAAAGTCAGCTCGGAAGCCGGCTTGTTATTGCGTGCAACTAGCATTAGCACGGCAAT
>OGHR01000975.1_pt1 | contig 17938 bp, 18 predicted proteins | sample 1571621 | NCBI WGS metagenome assembly OGHR01 (sample SAMEA2582038, study PRJEB24529) | metagenome | biome: Human gut stool | place: China | collected 2011
ATTTTTTAATACCATATATCGAAATGCCATTGATAACTCCTTTCATTTTTTTATACTTAATATCAAGCTATTTATCAGATATCACTTGCGCACCTTGATACATTCCGGGCATGTTGCTGCTGCCTGCTGCGTTTTCAGCCTTAGCGTTTTGTGCTTCTGTTGCAGCCGCTATACCGCTTTCCACAAAGTCAGTCATCATTTCGGATAATTTTGAAGTTATATTTACATCTTCTGCCGGCATTATAATAGATATTGTTCCACCTTCTTTCGGCGTATCAAGTGAAGCCGTTACCATCTGTACAATATTCTCGCCATAAAAAAGCGACTCATTTCCTTCGATTTTTAAAGTAAAGCCCATAATAGTTAATTCCTTTCGATATATTTTCTTTTTATTTTTTTTATTAGATATAATCCAACGTACAAACCTAGAATTGGCATATATATTTCTATAACCATTATTAATGTTAAAATTATAAATTTTATTATTCGTCCAAAATAAAATAAAGGTTCTTGTACAATATTTTTAAGAAAATACCAATAATATGATTGTAAGGAATATATAATATAATCTTTAACATATATATCATTGATATCTATATTTTTAGCAGATACATATAAATAAAGTATTTCATCATTATAAGAAATCAATACATATAAAAATATTAAAAATAAACTTTTATATTTAGGCATTATTAATAATAATAGCCACATTAAATAGTAAAGTTCTTTTCCCCATTGGTCAAATGGCACATCGTTTTTATTAATTAAATTATATGTGCCTATATTTAAATTTATGTTTAGATATATCCAAAGAACAATCTGAAAAATAAAACATAACCAAAAAGCTAAGGAACGTATTATATTGATTTTTTTCATTATATATCTTCCCACCAAGTCTGTAGATTTTCCAAAAAAGAATCGGATTTTAAATTTTCCCATCCTTCTTTGTTAGGATATTCTGTAACTTCAACTAATATATTATCTGTTCCATCATTGGTATTAGTTCTTTTTATTAAAGAAAATAATTCCGCATCTTGGTTACCAACATCAATACAACCTGCTGAACCTAGATTTTTCCCACCATGAAGAAAAAATTCTGAACGATGACCGTCTCTATTCGGATACATTAGTTTTTGAGGATGTAATTTTACACGATAATATCCCCAGTCTCCTACCCAGTTTCTTAAAATATAATCTTGTTTAAATTTTTCATATTATAAAGTTCCTTCTTTATATTTTCGATAATCTACATCACTTATTTCTGATGGAATAATAATATATCTGCCAGGTGGTATTGGTCCTATATTTTCAATAGATGGATCAGATACACCGGGTCGTCCTGTTGAAGCCCTAAAATTTGCAATTCCTGTTCCATAATTAAATATTAGCCAACCATTTTTCAGTACCATATATCTAAATGCCATTGATAACTCCTTTCATCTTTTTATTTTTCTGAATAAAAATCTAAATCCTTTTTTTATTCCAAATATAATTAAATAACTTATTAAAGAAACTGCTGTAGCAACTATTATAAAGTTTAATATGCGTTCTATATATACATTGGGTTGAGTGTTCAAACCTTTTAAATAATACCAATAAAAACTTTCAATTAAATGTTTTGGTAAATCCTGTAGCGGATATTGTTCTGCGTTTATATGAAGATTATACATATATAAATTTTCCGTACAATTTATTCCAATAAATAATAATAAAATTAAAAAGATACATTTATTTTGCGGTAATATAAATAATAAGCTGAACCATAATAAATATAAAAACCACGCTATTTCCCAATATGGTTTTTTCCCAATAGTTTCACCAACAGCATTTACATAAAATATTCCATTGACAAAATCAGTATCAGGAGCCAACCATAAAAAAGTTTGTAATACTATACAAAATAAAAAAATAGTCCATCTTAAATTTTTCATAACATCAACCTATTTATCAGATATTACTTGTGCGCCTTGATACATTCCCGGCATGGTACTACTACCTGTATTTTCAGCCTTAGCGTTTTGTGCTTCTGTTGCAGCTGTGATACCACTTTCTACAAAGTCAGTCATCGCTTCAGAAACTTTTGAGATTACATTTACGTTTTCTGCCGGCATGATAATAGATATTGTTCCTCCTTCTTTACAAGGAAGAATACTATCTTGCATAAGTGCTGGTGCTCCATCAATAATATGTTTTTTATTAACATTTTGCCATGCTTTATCTGCTGTATTTGGCTTACATTTTCCTTTTATGGCACATTCACCATATGAGGGAATATTAATTTCTGGGTAATGGTCATTAGCATTTAACAGAGGTTTATCATGATAAATTACTCCATGGTCAGGATTTATAGTAAGAGGTTTTTCTTTGCTACCTTTATCACATTTAGACATTGTAAGATACGGTACATAAGATTTTGCCATAGCTATTCCCTCACTTCTATAATTTCAAAATTTACACCAAACGGCTTTCTACGAAGTACAGCTTCTGCTGCTATTAATGATAAAAGCCAAACATCTTCGATTATGCCAGCTGGTCGTATAATATCTTTACCAATAACAGCATCTTTTTGCAATATAAGTTTTTTTGCTGTTCCTATATCATAAATTTCACTGTCTTTATGTAGACAGTCTGTTTTTTCTAAGTAAGGTATCCAATATGTCGGCATAGGAGCATATTGAGTTTTATCATCTGGATAAAGCTGAATACCCTTAAATTCTATAGCTGGTTCTAGCAAAGAGAATATGTCTTTGTATTTATCAGATAAAATAAATGGTGGTACATTTATAAAATCAGGGATTTCTATATTCGGTCTATTCAGATAATATGCAACTGTAAAAGGTGTTATCTTATCAAAAGACGGCTTATCTAAATTTTTAGTATATGTTTTATGGTTTAATCCTTTTATTTTTATAGAATTGCCTTCTTTTTCACCTGTATGAAGCCGAAAAAAAACCATGTCCATCTCATCACTTCCTTTATTATGCAAAATCGGAATTAGTCAGCGATGTATTTTCTTTTTCAATTTGTTTAACAACGCCTCCATATAATGAAACATCATCAAAACAACTATCAATCATTTTTAAATTTGTTATACTACAATATATAAATTCACTTGGTTTATATATTTCTAAAAAATTTATATCATTTTCTTTTACACCTAATTGAGAATTTTTGAAGGTTACATTTTCCCATAAAGTGTGTTTTGCAGTTATTCCATAGAGTATTACATTTAAAAATTCAACATCTTTAAAACTGCAGGTTTCAAATATGCAGTCATTTAAAATACAATTATCAAATGTACACTCTTTAAATATGCAGTTATAAAATCTACTATTACTCATATCAAGATTAATAAACATCTTCTTTTCATATTCTTTTGAGAAAAAATCTCTTTGTTTTAATGAATCATTCATATTGTGATTGAATATATCTATTTCAGGTAAAGCAGCATAAACAATGTCCTGCCAATCCATATATTCTCCTACAGTAATAAAAAATTCTTCATTTTTTCCCAGCATATCAAAAGCCATACTTTGTGTAAGGTTATAACTCCAATATTTAAATCGTTGTGATAATAAATATGTCAAAAGGCGAACACTTTTCCACATTGCTTGCTTTATATACCGTTTGTTTATATTACTGTCAAGATTTTTAGCTTCTTTTTCAAGGTCATTATAGTGATAATCCCAAAAAGAAAACAACCATTTTATATCTAAATATGTCGTATATAAAGGCTCTGTTACTGTCCAATCTTTATCATAAAAATCAAGTCGCATTTGTGGCTGTTTAAAATAAACAGAAGTATACAATACAGAAAACGACATATATGATACACTAGGTAATATTTTTTGCTGTTGAAAAATAGCTACTTTTTTTAACTGTTTTTCAATTTCTGTAAATAGACTTTGACAAATTATATTTTCGTTGACAGCAATTTGTTTATCTGTTTTTAAAATAAGGTTTTGTGCGGATTTTTCATAAATTTTAGTTGTAAATTCATGTATAAAATCTTTCATTCTTTCACCACCTTTAAGTAATAATGACATCTTTAGCTGCAAGTGAAATTTGTTCAGGTGTAATAGTAATAAAAGATTCTGGTGTTCCAATATACACTTGTTTTTTAGCTAATATCTGTATATCTTTATTAGCACTTACGGCTATATTAGCAGTCGATACTATATTAATATCTTTATCTGACACAATTTTTATACCATGTTCTGGCGTAAGGTCGATAAAAATTTTCTGATGATTGCAAATAATATACAGTCCTTCATCTGTCATTAATACTTCTTTACCACTTGGCGCTCTAAAGCTTTTATGTCGCGGATTGGAAAGTGGAGCTTTATTTGCTGAACTTGCCGCAAAACCAGCAGCTTCATTTCCAGAAGGAAACATAATTCGTACATAATCTCCAATTTCAGGCATAACATACCAACCACTGCCATCGCTACTTGAATAAGCCGTAGAATATGGAAACCACCAATTACCGCTACTATCAAAGTCTTTATCTATTTCTAAAAGATGAACTTGCACTAAATCTTGTTTTACAGCTCGTACTTGACCTGTTAGTATTCTACCAGAACAATTATCGTTTTTGGCAATAGGAGCGATAAAACCCGTTTTTCCTACAAGTTCATATGTCATTTCCAAAAGACCATCAATTAATACGGCTTCTACACTTTTAACAAAATAGGTCTTTTGATTTAAAGATATTTGGTCGCCTAAATAAACATAATCAAGTGAATGAGCAAAAAAGCCAGAAAAATCTTGTCTCATAGCAGAAGCGTTATCTGCCATATAATTTTGTGTAATAGTATTATATTTGTTTTCATCTTTTCCATGTTCATATGAAGTAGTAGTAAGTTCTTTTGTATTGCCAACTGGTGGCAATCCAACATATACCATTGGTTTTGGTGCTATTATAGATGTGAAAATTGGGGCATTAAAGCGGGAAGCCATACGTTTAGTAAATTCCCAGTTTGTTTCATTCATCTGCATGATAAATGCTCCAATAGGTTTATCTTCAACTGTTACATCTACAGAACCATTCCCTTGATAGGCTTCATTTAATATCTGCTCATATGTTTTTGTCGTATTTTGGTATGAGCAAGACAATTTTTGAATATCTTGTGTATAGCTAGAAGTAACGCCATTTATTGTTAAAATACTATAATCTGCTTCATTTTTTATAGAAATATTTAAAATACCACCGTTAAATAAGGTCTGCTCTTCTTCGCCTTTTGCTTTTACTATAATTTGCGTTGTTTCATCGGCTCTATCAGTAAATTCTTGAGCTTTTTGTGAATCTATCTCTCCCGCTATGGTTAAATATCCATGCTCATTTGGTTTATGTGATATCTTTAGCATTAATATTTTGGTAAATTCAATGCCTTCAATAATTATTTCACCATAGGTAATACTCATATGATTTCCTCCTTCTTTGTAAGATTTTTCAATGACGCCACTATTTCCCGCACTAAAGGAACAAGTCTTTCTTTTCTACTGAAGGGGAAATTTATTGTTCCCATCAATACTTTTCCTTGTATATTTGCATAAAACTGAATATTATATACTGCCGTATCAATAGCAAGTGATGTAAATTCCAGTACAGCAATAGGTGTATTATCTTTACTTTTTATCATTTCCAGCTTTATAAAACCTGTTTTTGGACCTAATCTATCTAATGCTATCCAGATATTTTGCACATATTTTTTTAATCCTATTTCTGGTAGACTATAATCTAAATAACTTAATCCTACTGAAAAAAAATAATCTGTTTCATCACTTAAAACAATTTGCGGAGGATTTCCCATAGGATATATTCTTTGTATAATCTCTTCATCAAGATAATTAAAATCAGAAGGCACTCTAAGAGAAATAAGATTATTAAACAATACCTTATCTTCAAAGATTTTTGTTTTACCGAATATATTTACTTTTTCATCATAAATTGATGATGTAAGTTCTTTTTCTAATGTTTTGTTGTCAATGTTTTTTTCTGGATAGATTATTTTTTCTCTTAATTCATTACGCATAGCCAATATTTTTTCGTCTGTTTCCATAATATTCTCTCCTTAACATACGACAATTTTTCGTTTTTTGGTTTTCTTTTGCGAAAAATCAAGTTTATTGCCACTTTTTAATGAACGCAGTATTTCGCAAAAAGCATTAAAAATATCTAGATTACTGCAACTAGAAAAATCTTTTCTCAATCTTAGTGAGAGATATAATTCTATAACTTCACGACTTACTGCTCCTTTAGTATTTAATACTTGCATAAAAAATGGTATATCTAAATCTTCTACTTCATATAATCGAGCTTCTCTTACAAATGCACGTGTAATCTCTGGTGATATAGAGCTTTTTTCTATAGCACAAAATGGAGCATGGATATTAATTAAAGTATCAAATTCCGTGCATCTATCAAAAAAATCAACGTATTTTGTACGAAGATGTGCTCCTGGTTGAAGTTTAAATCTGCACAATTCCATCTCATTTGATTCTAAATTCATATCTTCAGATAAATGAATTTCTATTGCTCTGCACAAATACCCATTAGATTCATTAGCATCAAGAAAACAGATTTTAAATACACACCATGTATTTGTAGGATGATACTCCATAAACATTGGCTCTGTTATAAGGTATATATGACCTCCATAATGAATTAGTCCTTGATTTAAAATCAATCTATCTTCAGTAGTTGCTATCTTACAACCACTTATAATACCATCACTATAATCTTCATATTCTAATTCACTATAAGAATAGGCATAATCTCTTAGTCTTGTCAGCATTTCTGTTCGCAGTATATGTTCATGTTCAAATAAAGGAATAACTTGTCCATTCATTGAAAACTCCTCCTAAAAAATAACTATTTCATTAGAGTGCATTGTTTCATCTATACCCATAATACCAAAGTGTCTATCCCAAAATATTCTGATTTGAAATCCCAGTGGTAAAAAACAATCTAAAAGAAATACTAATTGCTTTTCTTTTGGCTCACTACTTTTTTCACCCAGATACAAGAAAAGCTCTTTAGCATTATAATTACTTTGATATAAGATACAGTTAGGAAAAGTATCTTTTATAGCTCTTTTAAAGCAATGTAGATTAGAGCCTATTTGCATTTGTGTTAGAATTTCATTTGCTATTTTTAGCTGAAGTGTTTTATCCATAGTCAAAATCCCATCTTGTGCTGTCTTGCCAAAAACACCGTTTTTTACTTCATAACAGATTCTTCGGATATAAAATTCCCTTTTTGTAAATCCATGACGCAGGTCAATTTCTCCTAAATAATGAATAACTGTATCAAATAAGTAAATAATAAAGGCGATAACATCTGCATACTGTCCATTTTGGATAAAATTTGGATGTAATATTTCCTGAAAAATATGACTAAATCTATACAAAGCATTTATCTCAATTAAATTTTTATCAATATGTTCTTCATTAATAGTATTAAATGACTGTTCATAATATGGGCTGTAGTCTTGTGCTTGCCAAAAAAATAAATCCGACTTTTCTTTTCCTTCTTTTTGCGCCTGAAGTATAATATCCCAGATAAAATTCATATATCTTCCTCCTATACAAGACGACCATAACATTTATATTCCAAAAAATACATTTGCAATATGCTTATCAGAAAACTCATAATATCTCTGTTTAAATAAAAGTCTGGTTGTTTTGCCCTAAAATCCACTAATAAAATTTGTTGATTCTTTCCTGTACGAAGCTCATCAAGTATAAAATCATCAACAGAATATGTTTCTTTTTGACTGATATTTTCATAAAAAGATACATCTTTAAACTCTAAAAAATCTGAAACATTAAAAGAAGATAATAACCGTGCCATTTCCTGTTTGGTCTTTATATTTTGTCCATAATAATTTCTCAATTTATCTGAAAAGGTTTTCTTTCTCCCGTTTGATATACAAAGATTAGGATATTTTTTATCTATCTTCATATTACATTGGTATAATTGCCAATCCACAGGATTTTCATTTGCTGCACTAATTATAAGGTCACCATTTTTCCAGCGGATATTGGTTATATTTTCATTTGTATTAGTTATAAGATATTTAGCATTTTTTATAAGTTTTTCCTGAAAAATCTTATGTTCATAGTTGATTTTATCTAAACATGGTTCTGGATATGTGCTGGTTTTTACAGTTATCTGTTGTATATTCCATAAAGGTACATACTCATAAAAAATACTACTTTCGTATTCTTCAAAATTAACTTTAGCTTCAGTTATAATTTCGCTGTTATCCCAGTTTTCAATATCCACTATATAAACATCAAATAATTTATATAAATACGGACAGCACACGCTTTGCCATGGCAGATAATTAAGCTGAAATATATAATATAATTCCTCAATTTTTTTACGGTAATACATATTGGGTCTAACGATAAAGCTTGCAGTGTATTCATTATGCTGAGTTTTTACACTGCCTTTAAATATTCGTAAAGGATTATTAAATTCTGCTACCTTTAGATAATCTGCTTGTAAAAATACGGGATACAGATAAAATGGCTGTTTCTTTTTCAATGTTTCTAAAAGACTTGTCGCCTCTATTTCACAAGAGTTTAAATCTTCCTTACGCATGGGGAACAGGTATGTATCTGTAACGTCATAATCTTTTCTACTTATTATATTAGTTACAATTTCTGGTCCACTTATGGCTAAAGGAACTTCATCATATATTCTTTCACTTAAAGCATGGTATTCTTTTTCTATTTCTCCGTGCAACTGTAAAAACAGTTTACCGACAGCCTCTTTAAAAATACGGCGACTTTCTAGATTTTCAATTTCCATAAGTCTTTTTTGTATATACTCTTCTATATCAAAATCATTATCAAATACGTTCACTGTAAATCCCTCCTTATCTACCTTCTAGATTATCCGCGAGATTACCGGCTTCTTTCATACCTCTGTTTTGAGCATCACGCAACAGCTCAAGTGCAACAGAACGGTTATATCTCACACCATTTCCTGCTAAATACGCTTTAGCTAAAGTAAATTCTGCCAGTGTATTTCCACTTAAAGCAGCTTCTTTTAACAATTCTACCGCTTTTGTATAATTTTGACCGATACCGCGTCCAGTATAATATGAAATTCCTAGCATTGTTTTTGCCTTGATATTTCCAGCATCACTAGCCAGCTCCCACCATCTGACGGCTATACCGTAATCTTTTTTCACTATATTACCTGTATAAGCATTAATACCTGCTATATAATACATTTCATCTAAAGGAATTTTTTTCATTTCCTTTTTCCAATCAATTCTATTTCTAAAATCTTGATTAGTGTCTGTGCCTTTTTCACGTATACTTTTTAAAAACTGCTCTGCTAAAGGATTACCTTGATTTTTTGCCTTCTCAAATAGGGAAATAGCTTCATTTTTATTATCTATATCGTTTTTGCGATATTTTTCAATGCCTAGTATAATCGCACCATAAGATGAGCCACGCTCTACCGCTCTTTCATAACGCCTATCTGCTGATACCTGATTTTGTGGAGAACCCCCAAAACCTTCAGCAAAAGAAAGACCAATCCACGCATCAGCGTCGGGATAAAGAGCATCTGCTGCCTTTTTCCACCAGTTTACAGCTAAGGTATCATTTTCTTCTACCTGCTGTCCTGTATAATACGCATGAGCTAGAATATACATAGATTGCACTTCACCTGCATTTGCCATATTTTCTAGCTTAGTAAAAGCTTCCTTTTTTTGAGCTTCCTGCAAGGCTTTCTCCTCTTTGGCTGCCTCTTTTTGTTGCTCTTTCATCATCTTTGCCTCTTCTTTGGTTTTTGGTAAATCCACTTTAATACCAGGAAGATTTATGTTCGGTTTTAAATTAATATCTTCAGCAAAACATATATTGCCTGAAACAATACAAGCAATTAAAGCCAAAGATATAGACTTTCTTATGTTCATCAATTATTCCTCCTCAATTAATGAAGATTGATTATGTATAAGGCTCTCAGTAGAGAGCCTTTGAATTTAAAAAGCATTAATATTGTCTCGGTATAGACTCTTCTTTTATTATTTTCAGTGTTGTTATATTCATTTCTTTTTTTATTTTTTCATTTGCTGGACCATCTCCTGAATGATAATTTATCATTCTACTAATAAGAAATGGACAATGTCTGGATAAATCTTGATGTATTAATTCACCATAAGTTAAATTTATAAATTGTTTTAAAATTATTATAATATTATCTATTTCAAAATCTGAAAAAGTATCATTATTAAATTCGCACCATATTCTACCACCCTTATAATCTGTATAATCTCTTAAAAAAATAATGGTTCTATAATAATCTATATATTTATATTTAGGATCGAATGCATATAGTCCTAATGTTTCTAATTCTTTTTTTTCTTTAAAACTTTTATTTAGTCTTTTTAATATTCGATTTCTACAATAAATTTTTCCTGTAGTATATCCTTCCCCAGAAAGTTCTATTCCATAAGGAAATATATCATTATTTTTTAACAATTTTTCTATTGTTGTAAACCACTCTTTCCACATAGAAGTATCTTTTGCATCAAAATGTCCTGCTAAAAAAATCGCTTTTCTCTTCTTAGCCATATTAACCCCTTCTATTTAAAACATTTTTATATTTAGTTGTTTTAACTGTTCTATAATTTTTACTACTAGATATAGTGTTAGGATTCAAGTTACTTATAGGTAAAAATCCACCTTTTACATTTCCTTTTCCATATAATTTTTCTAAACCTTCTATATTATTCTCTAAGCGTTTTCTATAACTATTTTTATAATCACCTGTTAATTTATCATAATCTGTTTTACTTGGTACTTCATAAAATCTAATATTCTTACCGTCCTTACTAACTATTACAAGGTCAGGCTCTTTTCTACTAATAGATGGGTCTATTTTTCCTGGATCTAACCTATTATTAGGAGAGTCTATCAGTATCTTACTTACATCACCAGTATTAGCTTCTTCATACGCTTTTTGCAATATTGTTTCCCAATGACCTTTTGTATTATTGTAATGTGGGTGTTTCGATGTATGAATTTCTATACCTTTATATCTAAAATCCCTTACAACATCAGTGTTTTTTCTACCTTTATTTTTTTTAAGTTCATCTGTTATTGTTTTAGAAAAATTTTCTAATGTATCATTTTTAATATCAATATCAACAACATTAGGTGCTCTTTTATAGCCACTAGGGTCATAATAAATTACAGGGTTATTATCGCAGTAGGTATAAAGATTTAAGCCATCGCCACGGTAGACATCTTCCTGCGTAAATCTGGCAATTACTGGATTATAATACCTAGCTCTTAGATAATACTGCTGAGTTATCTGGTCAAATTGTTGTCCTGTATAAAGATATCTATTTGATATTATTTCTTCACAGGTAGTGAGATTACCCCAAGCGTCATAGTCGTATCTATTACAGATTTTTTCTTCATCTGTAATAAATATGGTACTTCCCTGTTCGTCGCTGGCATAGTGATACCATGTTTTTTCTGGTTCACTTTCGCTTGCCCACAGGTCATAACTTCTTATTAATCGCTTGATATTATCAGCGGATATTTGTTATGTATCAGGCTCTCAAAGAGAGCCTATAAAGTTTACCATTCGTAGTATTCAAAACTTAATATAAAATCTCTAAAACTATTTGCTATTAAAAATAATGTTGCTCTTATATTATCAGGATCATCATCTATTTCATTTTCATGCCACCAATAATATATTTTTTCTTTATATTCACCTTTTACACCTATACAAATTAAATTGCCAAAAGGTGCTCTTGCTATCGGTATCACATTATCTCTAAAAATCTCATACATATCCTTTATCTCTTCTTTTAATTCACCCTTAAAAAAATACTCTACCATTTGATGTCCATCTTCTGGTGTCATTGGAGAACATTCTAATGGTACATACAAATATTCATATTTTAGATCTTTATCTTGATATGTTAATATAAAATCTACATAATCTTGAGGTAATTGTATTTTATATTTTTCTTCTATTTTTTTTATTTCTTCTTTAGTTAAAACACTATAATTATAGTTATCTTTTTCTAATATAACATCTAACTTATTTATTAATTCCTTATCTAACATCATATTCTCCTTTACTGAAAACCATTTCTCATGTCTGATGCTGACCCTATATGTGGAACATTTTGGTGTAACTTAGTAGGCACTAATTCTATTTCAGTAGCACTTTTATGATGTCCTGTTAATTCATTATTACGTAGCCATTCTTTAGCTTCACGTCTTGTTTTAAAGCCTTTTAATTCTTTTACTTTATTTTCTATCTTACCAAAATCTTTTTCCAAACCATTTAATTCTCCTGGTTTAAATTTTAAAATATCTATTTTATCATCTTGATATCTCCATTTAGAAAAATCTGGTCTTCCTCCTTTATATGGAATACCTTCTCCTTTTGTAATATCTATAACATCTTGTTTATTTGAATACCATTTACTTTCACCTCTTGCACCTTCCCATTCACCATTTGTTTTTGGTAATCTTTTTTTAGGATTTTTTTCGACAAGATTTTTATCTTTTGGACCACTACAAGCAGTGTATCCACTAGGGTCATAATAGATTACAGGGTTATTATCACAGTAGGTATAAAGATTTAAGCCATCGCCACGGTAGACATCTTCCTGCGTAAATCTAGCAATTACTGGATTATAATATCTAGCTCTTAGATAATACTGCTGAGTTATCTGGTCAAATTGCTGTCCTGTATAGAGATATCTATTTGGAATTATTTCTTCACAGGTAGTGAGGTTACCCCAAGCATCATAGTCATATCTATTACAGATTTTTTCTTCATCTGTAATAAATATGGTGCTTCCCTGTTCGTCGCTGGCATAGTGATACCATGTTTTTTCTGGTTCACTTTCACTTGCCCACAGGTCATAGCTTCTTATTAATCGCTTGATATTATCAGCGGATTTTTCAACTACAACTTCTCTATTTTCATTGAAGATGAATTGAACAAGCTTTTTGTTCTCTTCCATTTCATAACGCAAACCTTCAGCGTCATAACGGTTAATCTGCACTTGACCTTTATTATTTGTAACTTGCGTAACTCGGTTAAAACCGTCATTTTTATATACTTTTTCACCATCATTCATCAAACTTCCAGCATTATCATAGATATAATGCTTTGCCGTTGTGCCTGTTGGCTGCTCAAATACCTGTCGTATCAGACGATTTCTTTTGTCATAGAGATAATGCTCTGTTACGTCATTGACTATTCGCTTACTTCTGTTACCGGCTTTATCGTAGAAGAGCTGTTCTTCATAATCAGGATATTTTACATTGGTGAGCTGGTTTATGCTGTCATACGCATAATACGTTGTGCCTCGCAACTGCCGTTTTATGGTGCGGTTGCCGTTGCTGTCATAAGCGTATCTGTTTTTCGCCAGAACTTCTCCATTGAAATTGATATCTAATTCTATGAGGTTCTTATCTGTATCATAGCCATATAAATTTTTCATACCGTTAGCACTTACAGCTTCTTTTATTGTACCGTCATCATTATATTTAAAGGCTGTGATACATTTTCCTCCATCATGAATTTCTTGAAGTTGGTCAAGTTCATCATAGATATATTCTGTGGTTTTACCTGTTACGTCGGTCTGTTTTATTTTGTTACCATTTAAGTCATATTCATAACTTAATAAGCGTTTACCACTAGCAGATTTTTCTTTTAATTTGCCACTATTATAATAGCTGTAGCTATAGTGCATACCTTCAGCAATAGCAGACTTTATACTGCCATCAGGATAATATTTATAACTTTCACGTAGCCCACTTTTTCTTTCCAGTTTTTCAGTCAAGCTGTCATAAAAGTTATATGAATATTGCACCTCGTTACCACGACGGTCTGTATGTTGTCTTACTCTGCCTTCAATATCATAGGTGAAATAGTCTTTTTCGCCCGTTTGGTCGGTAATTTCTTGCAGTTTGTTTAACAAATTATATCTGTAGCGAATTTTATTACCGTTGCCGTCCACTGTTTCAATGATGTTTCCTGCATAGTCATAAGCAAAATATTCACTTGTACCGTTTGGTGCGATTATAGTTATAATATTGGTATAAACTAACTAATTTTACTAGTACATTATTATATATATTTTTTTATTTCATCAATTGATAAATCTTTATCTGTTCCGTCATAATTTATTAAAACAAAACATTCTTTCATTACTTCATTTAACCAATTTATAAAATTAGTTGTTAAAAGATAAAAATTTCCCGTTTCATGGTCAAAATTTATTATATGAGAATCTTCTTTATTTTTAATATTCATACTTAAATCTAAACAAATAATATCTCCATAAGATGTCCTAGCAAAAGGTAAATATAATTTTTTTATATTTTCAATAGATATATCTTTATGATTTAATGTACATATATAATCATACACATCATTTAATTTCAACAAATATTCATCTATATTATTGATAGAAAAAATTGTTGGACCTGATGGAGGATATAATTCTCCTCCATTACACATTTCTAAAAATTGTATATAACGTTTAGGAAATTGTAGTTTTAATTTATTTTGAATTTTTACTATACTATTTAATTTTATTCCCGAATTTAAACTATGCACATTATCTTCATATTTATTAAATTCGTCGCAAAAATCTTTAAAATATTTATCAATACATATTAATTTCAAAATAAAACCCTCCAAATCAATTAATCTATAGGTATGGTATTACCTGTATTAGGATCATACCTACCATTTGTAACAGTTTGATAGTTGCCATTATGAGCAGCTAAATGTTCATTAGAATGCCTATTTTTTAGAAATTGAATATTGTCTGGATTATCAACTAAATCTGGATAAGCTTTTGCTGATTTCATATGGTGACCATCATATTCAGATACTTTTCCTTTAGTTAAAAGTTCTTGTTTTTCATTCTCTGTCCAATCTCTAGAGCCTTTTAACCCTTTTTTTATTTTATCAACTTCATTTTCCCATGCTTGTCTTACAGCTTTTTGTCTAAGAGCACTAAATTGTCTTTCTGTAACTTCATTACCTCGTACAATATATGTGTTTTGTCTCATATCTTTAGGTAATGTTTCTTGAAATTCTCTATATTTTTTTACATAATCTATACCATATTTACCCTTATTATCTTTTCTCCATGAATTCCAATTTTTCAATGGATTTTTATTAGTAATCATCTGATATGCTTTAGCTGCTGATATTTCCGGATTTTCTTTTCTTATTTTTGAATAAATATCTTTTAATTTATCACAAACATATCCACTAGGGTCATAATAAATTACAGGGTTATTATCGCAGTAGGTATAAAGATTTAAGCCATCGCCACGGTAGACATCTTCCTGCGTAAATCTAGCAATTACTGGATTATAATATCTAGCTCTTAGATAATACTGCTGAGTTATCTGGTCAAACTGCTGTCCTGTATAAAGATATCTATTTGGTATTATTTCTTCACAGGTGGTGAGATTGCCCCATGCGTCATAGTCGTATTCATTGCAGACTTTATTATCATCTGTAATAAATATGGTACTTCCCTGTTCATCGCTGGCATAGTGATACCATGTTTTTTCTGGTTCACTTTCACTTGCCCACAGGTCATAACTACGAATTAATCGCTTGATATCGCTATTAGATTGTTCAACAACGACTTCTCTATTTTCATTGAAGATGAATTGAACGAGCTTTTTGTTCTCTTCCATTTCATAACGCAGACCTTCAGCATCATAACGGTTAATCTGAACTTGTCCTGTAGTCGTTTCAACCCTTGTTACTCTATTGAATGCGTCATTTTTATATATTTTTTCGCCATCGTTCATCAGATTTCCAGCATTATCATAGATATAATGCTTTGCTGTTGTGCCTGTTGGCTGCTGAAATACCTGTCGTATCAGACGATTTCTTTTGTCATAGAGATAATGCTCTGTTACGTCATTTACAATGCGTTTACTTCTGTTACCAGCTTTATCGTAGAAGAGCTGTTCCTCATAATCAGGATATTTTGCGTTAGTAAGCTGATTTATACTGTCGTAAGTATAATACGTTGTACCTTGTAACTGTTGTTTTTTGGTACGGTTGCCATTATAGTCGTAGGTATATCTATTTTGAGCAAGAATTTCTCCATTGAAATCAATATCCAATTTTATGAGGTTTTTGTCTGTATCATAGCCATATAAATTCTTCATACCGTTGGCACTTACAGCTTCTTTTATCGTGCCATCATCATTATATTTAAAGGCTGTGATACATTTTCCACTATCATGAATTTCTTGAAGTTGGTCAAGTTCATTGTAGATATATTCTGTAGTTTTACCTGTTACGTCAGTTTGCTTTATCTTGTTACCATTTAAGTCATATTCATAACTTAATAAGCGTTTACCACTAGCAGATTTTTCTTTTAATTTGCCACTATTATAATAGCTGTAGCTATAGTGCATACCTTCAGCAATAGCAGACTTTATACTGCCATCAGGATAATATTTATAACTTTCACGTAGCCCACTTTTTCTTTCCAGTTTTTCAGTCAAGCTGTCATAAAAGTTATATGAATATTGCACCTCGTTACCACGACGGTCTGTATGTTGTCTTACTCTGCCTTCAATATCATAGGTGAAATAGTCTTTTTCGCCCGTTTGGTCGGTAATTTCTTGCAGTTTGTTTAACAAATTATATCTGTAGCGAATTTTATTACCGTTGCCGTCCACTGTTTCAATGATGTTTCCTGCATAATCATAGGAGAAATACTCACTGGTGCCGTTCGGCTTGATGATTTCAGTAATCCTGCCCCACTTATCGAGTCTGTATTCTGTCTTATTTTTATTGCCGTCAACAATTCCCGTTATATTGCCCTGTGCATCATAGGTAAATTCTTGCTTTGCTCCACCTTGAGTTGTGATATTTTTTCGTCTACCTGCCAGGTCGTATTCACAGTTTATACCAGATTTTACGCCATCTAGTCGTTGCAGCAGATTTCCTTCACTGTCGTAAATATTAGTTTCCAGTATTATACCGTTTGGTGCGATTATGCTTATAATATTGCCTTGTTTATCATAGGTATAAGAATAGCCTGTAGCTTCTTCACCTTTTAAGTTATATTCACTAGGCAGTATTTTTCGGATAAGTTGACCGTTTTTATTGTAGAAACTGCGTTCTACTCCACCGTCTTTATTTATTTTCTTTGTTTCACGGTTTAGTAGGTCATATTCGTAAATTTCCTTCGCATCATTTGTATCTGTTACTTTAACGATGTTTCCAGCTTTGTCATAGGTGAATATTGTTTTATTTTCAATGCCGTTTTCTTTGTCGATATGAACTTCTTCAATCAGTCTATCGGCTTTATCATATGCTCTTTTAATGATATAACCTGCTGGTGTGGTAATTTTTGTTATATTGCCTGTTTTATCCAGTTCATATTTTGTCTCGGCGTTAAACCTACCACATTCTTTTCTATCGACTTTTTGCAATGTGCCAACAAGACGCCCCGCTTCATCATATTTATAGCTGATAGTTTGGAAGGTATCATCATTTATACGGCGTTTTTCAAAGGTCTTGAGGTTTAAACTGTTATAGCCATATTCCATAACAGCTCCAGTATTATCTTCTACTTTGATTAAGCGGTTTTGCTTATCATATTTAAAGAAGATGCTAAGCACTCTACCACTAGCAGATTTTTCGTCCTGCAAATCCATATGACGACGCTCTTCAATGATATTGCCTTCACTATCATAGCGGTATTCGGTAAGTTTATATTTGTTTTCTTCTATTGGCTCACGTTTTTCAATAAGCCAACCTATAGCATTATATTTATAAAGAGTACCAATATTTTTTTCATAACCGTTAGCACTTATTTCTTTTAGGATATTGCCTTTTTTATCGTAAATATAGGCTTTTTCCACTGTGCCATTTGGTGCT
>OGHR01000990.1_pt1 | contig 17592 bp, 10 predicted proteins | sample 1571621 | NCBI WGS metagenome assembly OGHR01 (sample SAMEA2582038, study PRJEB24529) | metagenome | biome: Human gut stool | place: China | collected 2011
ACAATCAGCGACTACGGAAGACAATGCGGCCTTTGCTCAGGTCGTACGGGGTCAGCTCAACAGTCACTTTGTCGCCCGTCAGAATGCGGATGTAGTTTTTACGCATTTTACCGGAGATATGCGCGGTTACCACGTGACCGTTTTCCAGTTCTACGCGGAACATAGTGTTAGGCAACGTTTCAAGTACGGTGCCCTGCATTTCAATATTGTCTTCTTTGGCCATCTAGTCCTCTGGGGTATCACTACCGTAGTTTTGAACCGGCAAGATAATGCCGAAGTTCATCATGTAAGTAAAGTTTTACGTATCTACCCTGAATCATTCACCTTGCCGCAAGGCGCATAGTCAGCGCAGCGGCTACGGAAATATGACGGGTATGAATCGCCGAAGTAGTTTTGGCGCATTGCCCGGGACACACACGGCCATGCCGCGTGACAGGCGCAAACGTAAAGGGGAGTGACAGAACGATGGGCGTTATCTGACTCTTATTATTCCCAAACGGCGGCGGGGCAACAGGCAGAAGCTACTCTACCGCGCAATTATACCATCCTGACGCAAAATGTGCTGAAAACATTTTATTATCCGCCAGGAAATAGCACCCGCGGCACCCAAAATCGCTCGGGCAGTCGGTAGCCGCGTAATACCGACAGATAGTCCAGATAATCGCGGCGGGGAATATCCACTGCGCCTAATGACGCGGTATGGTTGTTCAGTACCTGACAGTCAATTAATTTACCGCCGCTGTGCGCAAAGTCCTGGCAAAATACCAGCAGCGCGGTTTTGGAGGCATTTTCCGCCCGGCTAAACATCGATTCGCCGCAAAACAGCGCCCCCTGCGCTACGCCGTACATTCCTCCCACCAGGGTATTCTCCTGCCAGACTTCAATGGAGTGGGCATGACCCAGCTCATGCAGCTGGTGATAGGCGCGAACGATACTGCTGGTTATCCAGGTGCCTTCGTCACGATCGCTGGCGCAGCCCTCAATCACTTCGCCAAAGGCGTGGTTGAGCGTGACCCGGTAGGGCGAACGCTGATGAAAGCGCTTCATGCTGCGGCTGAGATGGAATTGCTCTGGCCAAAGTACCGCCCGGGGGTCGGGCGACCACCAGAGGATCGGGTCGCCAGGGGAAAACCAGGGAAAAATACCACGCTGATAGGCCATCAGCAGCCGCGCGGGGCTCAGATCGCCGCCGAGCGCCAGCAGGCCATTAGGTTCTCGCAAGGCGCCTTCCGGAGAGGGGAAGGCGATAGAGTGCCGGGAGAGCTGAACCAGACGCATTTTAACCTCAATACGCATCAGCAAAAATTAGATAATAGAATAGCCTACAGACGCTGTTTAAACTGGAAGTACCGGCCCTGTTTAGCGAGCAGCTCCACGTGACTACCTTGCTCAATTATCTGGCCGTTGTCCATGACTATTATCTGATTAAAACCCGCCAGGCCCCGCAGACGATGGGTCACCATCAGCACGGTTTTGTCGCGCATGACATCTGCCAGTAGATGCAGGATCTGGCTTTCGGTGGCCGCATCCAGACCTTCTGTCGGTTCATCGAGCAGCATCAGCGGCGCATCGTGGAGCAGCGCGCGGGCAATGGCCAGTCGGCGCAGTTCGCCGCCGGAGAGCTGACGCCCGCCTTCGCCCAGCCAGCCGTTAAGACCACCATCTTGCAGCAGTTTTTCGAGACCCACCTTCTCAAGGGTAGCGCTGAGATGAGCGTCATCCGCTTCAGGCGCCGCCAGCAGCAGGTTGTCGCGCAGGGTGGCGCTGAACAGGTGCACGCGCTGCGGCACTACGCTCATTGCCTGCCGCAGAGTGGCTTCGCTGAGGCCGGAGAGCGGCTGATTGTTGAGCAGAATCTCTCCCTGTGACGGGTCCCAGGCGCGGGTAAGCAACTGCAACAGCGTCGATTTTCCGCAGCCGGTCCGGCCAAGAATGGCGATGTGCTCTCCGGCGGCAATCTGCAGGGAAATATTCTCCAGGGCAGGGGAGGGCTGCTGAGGATAGCGGAAGGTGACCTCCTGAAGCGTTAGGGCCACCTGCGCTGGCGGACTGGCTTCATCTTCGACAAAGGTGACCTCCGGCTGCTGGTCGGTAATCTGCGAGATCCGCCGCGCGGAGGCGATCACCTGGCCTAAATGCTGGAAAGCGCCAGTAACCGGCGCCAGGGCTTCAAAAGCCGCCAGCGCGCAGAATACGAATAGCGCGATCAGCGCCCCGGGCTGACTATTGCCGCCGACGCCGTCTGAGGCCAGCCAGAGCATGGCCACCACGGCGATGCCACCGATTAACAGCATTACCGCCTGCGAAAGCGCGGTCAGCTCGGCCTGGCGCCGCTGTGCATCCTGCCAGCTCAGCTCGGTCTTTTCCATTTGTGCGCGGTAGCGGTCGCTGGCGTTAAATACCATCAGCTCCGCCTGACCCTGCAGCCAGGCGGTGAGCTGTTGGCGATACTGGCCGCGCAGCTGCGTCATACTTTCGCCGGCTGGCTTACCTGCGCGATAGAACAGCGGCGGCATAACCAGCAGGGTCGCCAGCATGATACCGCCGAGCGTCAGCGCGAGGGTGACGTCGAGCAGACTTAATCCGCAGGTGACGACCACAATTACCACCAGCGCGCCGACCAGCGGCGAAATGACCCGCAGGTAGAGATGATCCAGGGTGTCAACGTCGGCCACCACCCGGTTGAGCAGCTCACCCTGGCGAAAGCGCGCCAGCCCCGCCGGAGAGAGGGGGAGCAGTTTGCTGAAGGTGAAAACGCGCAGGTGCTGCAGCACGCGAAAGGTAGCGTCGTGGCTGACCAGGCGCTCAAAGTAGCGCCCGGCGGTACGGATAATTGCCGCGCCGCGAACGCCCGCGGCAGGCAGCATATAGTTAAAACTGTAGATCCCGGCGACGCCCACCACCGCTGAAGCGGAGAGGAACCAGCCGGAGAGCGTCAGCAGGCCGATGCTGGCCAGCAGGGTCACAATGGCCAGCACGACGCCAAGCAGCAGCATCCATTTATGGCGTTTATAGAGCGCCAGATAGGGTAAAAGTGCGCGCATTTAAATCTCCTCCTGACGATGGGCCAGCAGCGCCGAGAAGACCCCACCAGCACGGGCCAGCGTGGCGTAGTCGCCTTGTTCGATAATCTGTCCGTCCTGCATCACCCAGACGTCGTCCCAGTCGGCCAGCCCCTCGAGCTGGTGGGTGACCAGCAGCGTGGTTTGCTCACTGGAGGCGTGGGTCAGGGCCTGCATGACTCGCTGTTCGCTATGGGCGTCAAGGCTGGCGGCAGGTTCATCCAGCAGCAGCAGGCGGCACGGCACCAACAGCGCGCGGGCGACCGCGATACGCTGCGCCTGGCCTACCGACAGACGCCCCGCCTGATCGCCTACGGCGGTATGGATCCCCTGCGGCAGCAGGGCGATAAACTCGCTGACCCAGGCCTTGTCCAGCGCCAGCCTAAGCTGTGCTTCGCTAGCTTCGGGCCACGCCAGCAGCACGTTTTCCCGCAGCGTGGCGGCAGGCAACTGCGGATTCTGTCCTACCCAGCTCAGCAGGCGGCGCCAGCGCTCAGCGTCCAGCTCGCGCAGCTCTACGCCGTTGACCATCAGCGACCCCTCATAGGGCAGAAAGCCGAGCAGTGTATTCAGCAAAGAGCTTTTCCCGGATCCGCTCTGGCCGACCAGCACCACGCGAGCGCCGGCGGGCAGCGCAAAATTAAGCGGCCCCGCCAGAACTTTACCTTCCGGAGATTTGATCACCAGGTCGCGCGCTTCCACGCTAATCAGATCGTTGTCATTTAACGTTTTCTCGCCACGCTCTACCTGGGTCAGCGGCGTTTCCATAAACGTTTTCAGGCTGTCTGCGGCGCCCACGGCCTGAGCTTTGGCATGGTAGAAGGTACCCAGGTCACGTAACGGCTGGAAAAATTCCGGGGCGAGGATCAGCGTCAGGAATCCCGCCATCAGCGTGACGCCCGCGCCATAGTGGCCGAAGTTCAGCTCGCCAAGGTAAGAAAAGCCAAAATACACCGCTACCAGCGCAATGGAGAGGGAGGTGAAAAACTCCAGAACCCCGGAGGAGAGGAAGGCCAGACGCAGGACTTCCATGGTGCGTTGGCGAAAATCCTGCGAGGCGTCGCGAATATTATCGGTTTCTGCCTGACCGCGATGAAAAATACGCAGGGTTTCCATGCCGCGCAGGCGGTCGAGGAAGTGGCCGCTGAGGCGGGCCAGCGCCTGGAAGTTACGCCGGTTGGCGTCGGCGGCGCCCATCCCGACCAGCGCCATGAAAAGCGGGATCAGCGGGGCGGTGCCGAGAAGGATTAGCGCGGCGGCCCAGTTAATCGGAAAAATAGTAATAACGATCAGCAGCGGTACGCAGGCCGCCAGCGTCATCTGGGGCAGGTAGCGGGCATAATAGTCGTGCATGTCGTCGATTTGCTCAAGAATAAGCGTTGCCCAGCTGCCGGCCGGTTTGCCCTGGATCCACGCCGGGCCTGCCTGCTGGAGGCGGTCAAGAACCTGGCGGCGAATTTCATAGCGAATATGCTGCCCGGCCTGAAAGCCGACCCGCTCACGCAGCCAGACCACCCAGGCGCGTAGTACAAAGATCAGCACCAGCAGCGTGAGCGGCAGCAGCAGGGCGGTCGCTGGAATATTCTCCATTACCATCCGGTGCAGGATCCGCGCCAGGAACCAGGCCTGCGCCACGATCAGCAGACCGCTCGCCACGCCAAGCAGGCGGGAAATCATCAACCAGCGACGGGAGATAATGCTTTGCTGTTTTAACCAGCGGGTTAACTCTTGTTGACGGGTTTTATTCATTGCGCGCTTTGCAGGTGTCGTTATCGGAGTATTGGGCACGGCAATGTTACATCGCAGCAAAAATAAAGGCGACTTTTCGTCGCCTTCTTTACCTTTGTTACTGACTTGTAAAGATTATTTGCAAGCGTCAGCCAAACCGTCGAGGTAACGCTCCGCATCCAGCGCCGCCATGCAGCCGGTGCCCGCAGAAGTGATGGCCTGACGATAGATATGGTCCATGACATCGCCGGCGGCGAACACGCCCGGGATGCTGGTCTGGGTCGCATTGCCGTGGATACCGGACTGCACTTTGATGTAGCCGTTCTCCAGCTCCAGCTGGCCTTCAAAGATGGCGGTGTTCGGGCTGTGGCCGATGGCGACAAATAAACCAGCCACTTCCAGGGACTCGACATTGTCGCTGTTTTTGGTATCGCGCAGGCGCAGGCCGCTGACGCCCATCTGGTCGCCGGTCACCTCTTCGAGAGTACGATCGGTATGCAGCACGATGTTGCCGCTTGCCACTTTATCCATCAGGCGTTTGATGAGGATTTTTTCCGCACGGAAGGAATCGCGACGGTGGATCAGGTGTACCTCAGAGGCGATATTCGACAGATACAGAGCCTCTTCCACTGCGGTGTTGCCGCCGCCGATCACCGCCACTTTCTGGTTGCGATAGAAGAATCCGTCGCAGGTAGCGCACGCGGAAACGCCGCGGCCTTTGAAGGCTTCTTCGGAAGGCAGGCCCAGGTAACGGGCGGAAGCGCCGGTGGCGATGATCAGCGCGTCACAGGTGTACTCGCCGCTGTCGCCTGTCAGACGGAACGGGCGGTTTTGCAAATCGACGCGGCTGATATGGTCGAAAATGATCTCGGTTTCAAATTTTGCGGCATGCTCGTGCATGCGCTCCATCAGCAGCGGACCGGTGAGATCGTTCGGATCGCCTGGCCAGTTTTCCACTTCCGTCGTGGTGGTCAGCTGACCGCCTTTTTCCATCCCGGTGATCAGCACCGGCTGCAGGTTGGCGCGTGCGGCATAGACCGCCGCGGTGTATCCCGCAGGTCCAGAACCAAGGATAAGCAGTTTACTGTGTTTGGCTGTGCCCATGAGATCCCCATAATAATTGGCATACATTGGGCTGGGATTGTAGGGAATTTGTTGTCGTAAAAAAAGAGCACAGCGATTTTGTTAACGATGTGTGCAATAGAAGCTGCCAATGAATTGGTGATTTTCCCGGCAAGGAATATAACTATTTCTACTGTCGGCGGGACAATTATAAGACGAAAAAATGAGAATCAACCAGGGCGGATGATGAATATCTGGCATCTTGTACTAAAAATCGATGTTTTGCTTTGACAATCACCTGTGCTTTTGCGAAAACATTCAAGGAAGAAGAAAAGCAGTATTTAGCGTGCGGCGAATTTTCATGCACGCAAATGCCATTTTTATCCGGGTTAACGAAATCTACGCATGGTGTGGACAGACGCCATGCGTGATGTCGGTGACTGCCGTCAGGCAACGGGCTTCTCACGTACCCCTGGGTTACCCAATGTCGTACGGGTGATAACAGGATGGGCTCTGGCAGTGAAGGCTCAGAGCCGGAACAGGAGTAGGGAAGGAATACAGAGAGACAATAATAATGGTAGATAGCAAGAAGCGCCCTGGCAAAGATCTCGACCGCATTGATCGTAACATCCTGAATGAATTGCAAAAAGATGGGCGAATTTCTAACGTCGAGCTTTCTAAACGGGTGGGACTTTCTCCGACGCCTTGCCTTGAGCGTGTGCGTCGTCTTGAAAGACAGGGTTTTATTCAGGGCTATACGGCGCTGCTCAACCCGCATTATCTGGATGCATCACTTCTGGTATTTGTTGAGATTACTCTGAATCGTGGCGCACCGGATGTGTTTGAGCAATTTAACGCCGCAGTGCAAAAACTTGAAGAAATTCAAGAGTGTCATCTGGTTTCCGGTGATTTCGACTATCTGTTGAAAACCCGCGTACCGGATATGTCAGCGTATCGTAAATTACTGGGCGAGACCTTGCTGCGCCTGCCGGGCGTTAACGACACCCGTACCTACGTGGTAATGGAAGAAGTCAAGCAAAGTAATCGTCTGGTTATTAAGACGCGCTAACACGGAACAGGTGCAAACTCGACGTAGTTTGATTACACTCCTGTTAATCCATACAGCAACAGTGCCGGGGAGACCCGGCGCTGTTGTCCGTTTTAGCAGCAGGCAGGAAACAGCCTGATACCTGGAGAGCCTTTCTTGAGCCAGGAATACACCGAAGACAAAGAAGTCAAACTAACCAAACTCAGCAGCGGGCGCCGACTCCTTGAGGCGATGCTCATCCTTTGCTCCCTCTTCGCCATCTGGCTGATGGCGGCACTACTGAGCTTTAACCCCTCGGACCCCAGCTGGTCGCAAACGGCATGGCATGAGCCTATTCATAATTTAGGCGGCGCCCCCGGCGCGTGGCTTGCCGATACCCTCTTTTTCATTTTTGGCGTCATGGCCTACACCATCCCGGTGATCATCATCGGCGGATGCTGGTTTGCCTGGCGGCATCAGGAAAACGACGAATACATTGATTATTTTGCCGTTTCCCTTCGCCTCATCGGTGCGTTAGCCCTGATCCTGACCTCCTGTGGTCTGGCGGCGATTAACGCCGATGATATCTGGTACTTCGCCTCCGGCGGGGTGATCGGCAGCCTGCTGAGCACCACGCTGCAACCCCTGCTGCACAGCAGCGGCGGCACCATCGCCCTGTTGTGTATCTGGGCGGCCGGGCTGACGCTGTTCACCGGCTGGTCGTGGGTCAGCATTGCGGAAAAGCTGGGCGGCGGCATCCTGTCCGTTCTCACCTTTGCCAGCAACCGTACCCGTCGGGATGATACCTGGGTCGATGAAGGCGAATATGAAGACGACGAGGAAGAGTACGACGACGAAGAGGCGGCCAGGCCGCAGGAATCGCGTCGCGCCCGTATCTTACGCAGCGCGCTGGCGCGGCGTAAGCGTCTGGCCGAGAAGTTTACCAACCCTATGGGGCGTAAAACCGACGCTGCGCTTTTCTCCGGCAAACGGATGGATGACGGCGAAGAGGTGGTGCAATACAGCGCCAGCGGGGCGCCTGTTGCCGCCGACGATGTACTGTTTTCCGGCGCCAGCGCCGCGCGTCCCGCAGAGGATGATGTGCTGTTCTCCGGCGCCAGCGCCGTGCGCCCGGGCGATTTCGACCCTTACGATCCGTTGTTGAATGGCCACAGTATCGCTGAGCCGGTAAGCGCAGCGGCGGCGGCTACAGCCGCGCCGCAGGCGTGGGCAGAATCACCGGTGGGCCATCACGGCGCTGCGCCAGCTTATCAGCCGGAAGCCAGCTATCCGCCGCAGCAGGCCTATCAGCCTGAACCCGCTCCGTTCCAGCAGGCCTATCAGCCTGAACCCGCTCCGTTCCAGCAGGCTGCTTATCAGCCGCCAGCGGGGCAAACCGCACCGCAGGCGTATCAGCCTGAGCCAGCGCCGTATCAACAGCCGGTTTACGATCCGCGTGCCGGTCAACCTGCGCCGCAGGCCTATCAGCCTGAGCCAGCGCCGTATCAGCAGCCGGCTTACGATCCGTATGCCGGTCAACCTGCGCCGCAGGCCTATCAGCCTGAACCTGCGCCGTATCAGCAGCCGGCTTACGATCCGCATGCCGGTCAACCTGCACCGCAGGCCTATCAGCCTGAGCCAGCGCCGTATCAGCAGCCGGCTTACGATCCCTATGCCGGTCAACCTGCGCCGCAGGCCTATCAGCCGGAGCCAGCGCCGTATCAGCAGCCAACTTACGATCCCTATGCCGGTCAGCCTGCGCCTCAGACCTATCAGCAGCCGGCTTACGATCCGAATGCCGGTCAGCCCGCGCCGCAGCCGTATCAGCCGGAGCCAGCGGCGTATCAGCCGCAAAGCGCGCCAGTTCCCCCACCGGAGCCAGAGCCCGAGGTCGTGCAGGAGGAAGTGAAACGTCCGCCGCTCTATTATTTCGAGGAAGTGGAAGAGAAGCGGGCGCGCGAACGCGAGCTGTTGGCCTCCTGGTATCAGCCAATTCCTGAGCCGGAAAGTCCGATTGCCACTAAACCGCTGACGCCGCCGACCACTGCGTCCAAACCGCCAGTGGAGACAACCGTAGTCTCTGCGGTAGCGGCTGGGGTGCATCAGGCTACCGCCGCCAGCGGCGGCGCGGCGGCAGCAACCTCGTCCACTGCCGCATCCGCTGCGGCTACGCCATTGTTCAGCCCGGCGTCCAGCGGCCCAAGGGTTCAGGTGAAAGAGGGCATCGGTCCAAAACTACCGCGGCCCAATCGCGTGCGTGTTCCTACGCGTCGGGAACTGGCCTCCTACGGCATCAAGCTACCGTCGCAGCGGGAGGCGGAACAGCGCGCGCGGCAGGCGGAGCGCGATCCGCATTATGATGATGAGCTGCTCTCGGATGAGGAAGCGGATGCTATGGAGCAGGATGAACTGGCTCGCCAGTTCGCCGCCACCCAGCAGCAGCGCTACGGTCATCGCTGGGAAGACGATAACGCGACTGATGACGATGAGGCCGACGCCGCGGCGGAAGCGGAGCTGGCGCGTCAGTTTGCCGCTACCCAGCAGCAGCGGTACGCTACCGAGCAGCCGCCGGGCGCCAACCCGTTCTCGCCGGCAGATTATGAATTCTCGCCGATGAAAACGTTGGTCAATGACGGCCCGAGCGAACCGCTGTTTACGCCGACGCCGGAAGTCCAGCCGCAGCAGCCGGCCCAGCGCTATCAACAACCGGCGGCCGCTCCGCAGCAGGGTTATCAACCTGCGCAGCATCAGCCGATACACCATCAGCCTGTGCCGCCACAGCCGCAGTCCTATCCGACTGCGTCGCAGCCCGTACAGCCGCAACAACCGGTTGCCCCGCAGGGGCATCAGCCTGCCGCCCCTGCGCCGCAGGAGAGCCTGATCCACCCGCTGCTGATGCGCAATGGCGATAGTCGACCGCTGCAAAAGCCGACCACGCCACTGCCGTCGCTGGATCTGCTTACCCCGCCGCCGAGTGAAGTCGAGCCGGTGGATACCTTTGCTCTCGAGCAGATGGCACGCCTGGTGGAAGCGCGACTCGCTGATTTCCGCATTAAAGCGGATGTGGTGAACTACTCACCGGGGCCGGTGATCACCCGCTTCGAACTGAATCTGGCGCCTGGCGTTAAGGCCGCACGGATCTCTAACCTGTCACGGGACCTGGCGCGATCGCTGTCAACGGTCGCCGTGCGCGTGGTGGAGGTGATCCCGGGCAAACCGTATGTCGGGCTTGAGCTGCCGAATAAAAAACGCCAGACCGTCTACCTGCGTGAAGTGCTCGACAACGCCAAGTTCCGTGATAACCCATCTCCGCTCACCGTGGTGTTGGGTAAAGACATCGCTGGCGATCCGGTAGTAGCCGATCTGGCGAAAATGCCGCATCTGCTGGTGGCCGGTACCACCGGTTCCGGTAAGTCTGTTGGCGTCAACGCCATGATCCTCAGCATGCTCTACAAGGCGCAGCCGGAAGATGTGCGTTTCATTATGATCGACCCGAAAATGCTCGAGCTGTCGGTCTACGAAGGAATTCCGCACCTGCTGACGGAAGTGGTCACCGACATGAAAGACGCCGCCAATGCGCTGCGCTGGAGCGTCAATGAGATGGAGCGCCGCTACAAGCTGATGTCGGCGCTGGGCGTGCGTAACCTCGCGGGCTACAACGAGAAGATCGCCGAAGCCGCGCGCATGGGACGTCCGATCCCGGATCCGTACTGGAAGCCTGGCGACAGCATGGACGCCGTACATCCGGTGCTGGAAAAACTGCCGTACATCGTGGTGCTGGTGGATGAATTCGCCGATCTGATGATGACCGTCGGCAAAAAGGTGGAAGAGCTGATCGCTCGCCTGGCGCAGAAAGCGCGCGCGGCGGGGATCCACCTGGTGCTGGCGACACAGCGTCCGTCGGTAGATGTTATTACCGGCCTGATTAAGGCCAACATCCCGACGCGCATCGCCTTTACCGTGTCGAGTAAAATTGACTCACGTACCATTCTCGATCAGGGCGGCGCGGAATCGCTGCTGGGTATGGGGGATATGCTTTACTCCGGGCCGAACTCTACCACGCCGGTGCGTGTCCACGGGGCGTTTGTGCGCGACCAGGAAGTCCACGCCGTGGTTCAGGACTGGAAAGCCCGCGGTCGCCCGCAATATGTGGATGGCATTACCTCCGACAGCGAAAGCGAAGGCGGCGGTGGCGGCTTCGACGGCGGGGAAGAGTTGGATCCGTTGTTCGATCAGGCAGTCAACTTTGTGACCGAGAAGCGCAAAGCGTCGATTTCCGGGGTTCAGCGTCAGTTCCGCATCGGCTATAACCGTGCCGCGCGTATTATCGAACAGATGGAAGCGCAGGGTATCGTCAGCGAGCAGGGCCATAACGGTAACCGCGAAGTGCTGGCGCCGCCGCCCTTTGAATGAGTGCAAAGTTGGGTAAATAAGCGCAAAATCAGCCAATTCTTCTGTCCCGCCGCCGCCGGCGGTCCTACAGTAGGGGCAGAAGAGGCTCCCGCGTCGGGAGTGACGCACATTAAGGAAGAACAATGAAAAAACTCGCAATCACCTGTGCATTACTGTCTGGTATGGTCGTCAGCCAGGTCTGGGCAGATGCGGCCAGCGACTTAAAAAGCCGTCTTGATAAAGTGAGCAGCTTCCATGCCAGCTTCACGCAAAAAGTCACCGACGGCAGCGGTAACGCCGTGCAGGACGGGCAGGGAGACCTGTGGGTGAAACGCCCGAACCTGTTTAACTGGCATATGACCCAGCCGGATGAGAGCGTCCTCGTTTCGGATGGTAAAACGCTGTGGTTCTATAACCCGTTCGTCGAGCAGGCCACGGCGACCTGGCTGAAAGACGCTACCAGCAACACGCCGTTTATGCTGATTGCCCGCAACCAGTCCAGCGACTGGCAGCAATATAATATCAAGCAAAATGGCGATGATTTTGTGCTGACGCCAAAAAGCGGCAGCGGCAACCTCAAGCAGTTCACGATCAACGTCGGTCGGGACGGCACTATCCATCAGTTCAGCGCCGTCGAGCAGGATGATCAGCGCAGCAGCTATCAGCTGAAATCGCAGCAGAACGGCGCCGTCGACGCAGCTAAGTTCACCTTTACGCCGCCGAAAGGGGTGACGGTGGACGATCAACGTAAGTAGAGGCGAAAGTGAGCAATCTGTCGCTCGATTTTTCCGACAACGCGTTTCAACCTCTGGCCGCTCGCATGCGGCCAGAAAATTTAGCGCAGTATATTGGCCAGCAGCACCTGCTGGCGCCGGGTAAACCCCTGCCGCGGGCCATTGAGGCCGGGCACCTGCATTCGATGATCCTCTGGGGGCCGCCGGGTACCGGCAAGACCACTCTGGCGGAAGTGATTGCCCGCTACGCCAGCGCCGATGTCGAACGGATCTCAGCGGTAACCTCCGGGGTGAAAGAGATTCGCGAGGCTATTGAGCGCGCGCGGCAAAATCGCAACGCCGGCCGGCGGACCATCCTGTTTGTTGACGAAGTGCATCGCTTTAATAAAAGCCAGCAGGATGCCTTTCTGCCGCATATTGAAGACGGCACCATTACTTTTATTGGCGCGACCACCGAAAACCCCTCCTTTGAGCTTAACTCGGCGCTGCTCTCCCGCGCCCGCGTCTACTTACTGAAATCACTGACCACCGACGATATCGAGCAGGTGCTTGACCAGGCGATGAACGATAAAACCCGCGGCTACGGCGGCCAGGATATCGTTTTGCCGGATGAGACCCGCAGGGCCATTGCCGAGCTAGTGAACGGCGACGCGCGGCGAGCGCTGAATACCCTGGAAATGATGGCCGATATGGCCGAAAGCGATGACTCGGGCAAGCGGGTGCTGAAGGCGGAACTGCTGACCGAGATCGCCGGCGAGCGAAGCGCGCGCTTTGATAATAAAGGCGACCGGTTCTACGATTTGATTTCCGCCCTGCATAAGTCGGTGCGCGGTAGCGCGCCGGATGCGGCACTTTACTGGTACGCGCGGATCATCACCGCCGGAGGCGATCCGCTGTATGTTGCCCGCCGCTGTCTGGCGATTGCCTCGGAAGATGTCGGCAACGCCGACCCGCGGGCGATGCAGGTCGCCATTTCGGCGTGGGACTGCTTTACCCGCGTCGGGCCGGCGGAAGGCGAACGGGCGATTGCCCAGGCCATTGTCTATCTGGCCTGCGCGCCGAAAAGCAACGCGGTGTACACCGCCTTCAAAGCGGCGCTGGCCGACGCGCGGGATCGTCCTGACTACGACGTTCCGGTGCATCTGCGCAATGCGCCGACGAAGCTGATGAAAGAGATGGGCTACGGCCAGGAGTATCGTTACGCTCATGACGAACCCAACGCCTACGCCGCCGGCGAGCAGTACTTCCCGCAGGAAATGGCGCAAACGCGCTATTATCACCCGACAAACCGGGGGCTTGAGGGCAAAATTGGCGAAAAGCTCGCCTGGCTCGCTGAACAGGATCAAAATAGCCCGATAAAACGCTACCGCTAATTGAGGCGTTGCGGTAAGGTTATTACACTATTTCCGTGGTCGTAGTCTGCGGCCACTTTTCTTTTTTAATTCGATAAGCACAGGATAAGCATGCTCGATCCCAATCTGCTGCGTACCGAGCCAGACGCAGTCGCAGAAAAACTGGCACGCCGGGGCTTTAAGCTGGATGTAGATAAACTTCGCGCGCTTGAAGAGCGTCGTAAAGTTCTGCAGGTGCAAACGGAAAACCTGCAGGCGGAGCGTAACTCCCGATCGAAATCCATTGGCCAGGCGAAAGCGCGCGGGGAAGACATCGAGCCATTACGCCTGGAAGTTAACAAGCTTGGCGAACAACTGGATGCTGCAAAATCCGAGCTGGAAACGCTGCTGGCGGAAATTCGCGATATCGCGCTGGCGATCCCGAATATTCCTCATGATGATGTGCCGGTTGGTCGCGACGAAAACGACAACGTTGAAGTTAGCCGCTGGGGTACGCCGCGTCAGTTCGATTTTGAGGTGCGCGATCATGTGACGCTGGGTGAAATGCACGGGGGGCTGGATTTTGCCGCCGCTGTTAAGCTCACCGGCTCGCGCTTCGTGGTGATGAAAGGGCAGCTGGCCCGTCTGCACCGCGCCCTGGCGCAGTTCATGCTGGATCTGCACACCGAACAGCATGGCTACAGCGAAAACTATGTCCCGTACCTGGTAAACCAGGACACCCTGTATGGCACTGGCCAGCTGCCGAAATTCGCCGGCGACCTGTTCCATACCCGTCCGCTGGAAGAAGAGGCTGACAGCAGCAACTACGCGCTGATCCCGACGGCGGAAGTGCCGCTGACCAACCTGGTGCGCGATGAAATCATCGACGAAGACGACCTACCGATCAAAATGACCGCCCATACGCCGTGCTTCCGCTCTGAAGCCGGTTCCTATGGCCGCGACACCCGCGGTCTGATCCGTATGCACCAGTTCGATAAAGTTGAAATGGTGCAGATCGTCCGCCCGGAAGACTCTATGGCCGCGCTGGAAGAGATGACCGGTCACGCCGAGAAAGTGCTGCAGCTGCTGGGCCTGCCGTACCGTAAGGTCGCGCTGTGCACCGGCGATATGGGCTTCAGCGCCTGCAAAACCTATGACCTCGAAGTGTGGGTTCCGGCGCAAAACACTTATCGTGAGATCTCCTCCTGCTCCAACGTCTGGGATTTCCAGGCGCGTCGTATGCAGGCTCGCTGCCGCAGCAAGTCCGATAAGAAGACCCGTCTCGTTCATACCCTGAATGGTTCTGGCCTGGCAGTAGGTCGTACCCTGGTGGCGCTGATGGAAAACTATCAGCAGGCTGATGGCCGTATCGAGATCCCGGAAGTGCTGCGCCCGTATATGCGCGGCCTCGAATATATCGGCTAAACTTCTCACTCCTTCTTTTAAAAGCGCCTGCGGGCGCTTTTTTTACGCCCTTATTGATACCGGGCAATAATCCTTGCCGCGAATGCAGTGATACTCCCTTTGGATTAAACCAGCATAAAAAACCAATAATATCGCAAAGCATTATATATATGTCTATATAACGCTTGTCAGTTTATTGTGAGCAACCAAAGCGAGTATCCATGAAAATTAAAGCCCCTGATGCTTTACTGGCTGCTGAGGTAAGCCGCCGTGGTCTGATGAAAACCACGGCAATAGGCGGCCTGGCGCTGGCCAGCAACGCACTAACGTTACCCTTTACCCGACTGTCGCATGCTGCCGATACGCCGGCGCCCGCCAGTGAGAAGGTGGTCTGGAGCGCCTGCACCGTCAACTGCGGTAGCCGTTGCCCGCTGCGCATGCACGTGGTGGATGGCGCGATTAAATACGTCGAAACCGATAATACCGGTGACGATAACTATGACGGTTTGCACCAGGTCCGCGCCTGCCTGCGTGGGCGTTCAATGCGCCGCCGAGTCTATAATCCGGACCGTCTGAAGTACCCGATGAAGCGCGTTGGTAAACGCGGTGAGGGCAAGTTCGAGCAAATCAGCTGGGAAGAGGCGTTGGATACCATCGCCAGCAATATGCAGCGGCTGATTAAAGAGTACGGCAATGAATCCATCTATCTGAACTACGGCACCGGCACGCTCGGCGGGACGCTGACCCGCTCCTGGCCGCCGGGGAAAACGCTGATTGCCCGTCTGATGAACTGCTGCGGCGGCTATCTCAACCATTATGGCGACTATTCATCAGCGCAGATTGCTGCCGGTCTGAATTACACCTACGGCGGCTGGGCGGACGGCAACAGCCCATCGGATATTGAAAACAGTCAGCTGGTGGTGCTGTTCGGCAATAACCCCGGCGAAACGCGGATGAGCGGCGGCGGGGTGACGTACTACCTTGAACAGGCGCGGCAGAAATCCAATGCCCGGATGATAATCATCGATCCGCGCTATACCGACACCGGCGCCGGGCGTGAAGATGAATGGATCCCGATTCGTCCTGGGACCGATGCGGCACTGGTTTCGGGCCTCGCGTGGGTGATGATCACCGAGAATCTGGTCGATCAGCCGTTCCTCGATAAATACTGCGTGGGATACGACGAGAAGACGCTGCCCGCCGGTGCGCCAGCCAATGGTCATTACAAAGCTTACATTCTTGGCCAGGGCACTGACGGTATCGCCAAAACGCCGGAGTGGGCCTCGACGATTACCGGTATTCCGCGCGAACGCATTGTTAAACTGGCGCGCGAAATTGCCACCGCCAAACCGGCCTATATTAGCCAGGGCTGGGGTCCGCAGCGTCACGCCAACGGTGAGATCGCCACCCGCGCCATCTCAATGCTCGCCATTCTGACGGGTAACGTCGGGATCAACGGCGGCAATAGCGGGGCGCGCGAGGGCTCGTATAGTTTGCCTTTTGAGCGTATGCCGACGCTGGAGAATCCGGTTGAGACCAGTATCTCGATGTTTATGTGGACCGATGCGATTGAGCGCGGCCCGGAAATGACCGCTCTGCGCGACGGCGTACGCGGTAAAGATAAGCTCGACGTGCCGATCAAAATGATCTGGAACTATGCGGGCAACTGTCTGATTAACCAGCATTCTGAGATCAACCGGACCCACGAAATCCTGCAGGACGACAAGAAATGCGAGATGATTGTGGTCATTGACTGCCATATGACCTCCTCGGCGAAATACGCTGATATTCTGCTGCCGGACTGTACCGCCTCCGAGCAGATGGATTTCGCGCTGGATGCCTCCTGCGGCAACATGTCCTACGTTATCTTTGCCGATCAGGCCATCAAGCCGCGCTTTGAATGCAAAACCATCTATGAGATGACCAGCGAACTGGCAAAGCGTCTGGGCGTCGAAGAGCAGTTTACCGAGGGCCGTACCCAGGAAGGCTGGATGCGCTATCTGTATGAGCAGTCGCGCAAAGCGATTCCCGACCTGCCGGATTTCGACACCTTCCGTCAGCAGGGCATCTATAAGCAGCGCGATCCGCAAGGTCATCATGTGGCCTACAAAGCCTTCCGTGAGGATCCGCAGGCTAATCCGCTGACCACGCCTTCGGGCAAGATCGAAATTTACTCGCAGGATCTGGCGAAAATCGCGGCTACCTGGGAGCTGCCGGAAGGGGATGTTATCGATCCGCTGCCGATCTACACCCCGGGTTTCGAAAACTACAACGATCCGCTGACAGCGAAATACCCGCTACAGCTCACCGGCTTCCACTATAAATCTCGCGTCCACTCGACCTACGGCAACGTCGATGTGCTGAAGGCCGCCTGTCGGCAGGAGATGTGGATTAACCCGATCGACGCCCGCAAGCGCGGCATTGCCAACGGCGATCGTATTCGCATCTTCAACGATCGGGGTGAAGTGCATATCGAAGCGAAGGTGACGCCGCGCATGATGCCGGGCGTCGTCGCGCTGGGGGAAGGGGCCTGGTACAACCCGGACGCCTCGCGTGTGGATCAGGCGGGCAGCATCAACGTGCTGACCACCCAGCGTCCGTCGCCGCTGGCGAAGGGAAACCCGTCGCATACCAACCTTGTTCAGGTTGAGAAGCTGTAAGGAGTAACCGATGACAACTCAGTATGGATTTTTTATTGATTCCGCCCGTTGCACCGGTTGCAAAACCTGCGAACTGGCCTGTAAGGACTACAAGAACCTGACCCCGGAGGTCAGCTTCCGCCGCATCTATGAATATACCGGCGGCGACTGGCAGGAGGACAACGGCGTCTGGCAGCAGAACGTGTTTGCCTA
>OGHR01000996.1_pt1 | contig 17501 bp, 16 predicted proteins | sample 1571621 | NCBI WGS metagenome assembly OGHR01 (sample SAMEA2582038, study PRJEB24529) | metagenome | biome: Human gut stool | place: China | collected 2011
CTTTGGAAATCGTGAGGGAATACATACGGGACCAGCAGAAACCGAATCGCAAATATCGAAGAAAAACAAATGAGTGACGGCCTTGACCCCTCCCTCACGGAAGGGGATTGCGGCCTAAAATCCGTTCAAGAATTCGGTGCATCACGATTCCAGCTCATGCGTTTGTTCAGACCTTTAGGAATAACCATGTCGTTGGGATCAACCATAGCCGTATTCTTGGGGTGGCTGGGCTCGCATCCTTGGATTATTGCGCCCGCGAACGAATTCGGCACCACTGGCTGGTGGTGGCTCATACCGCTACCTGTCATTTTTATTGAAACGGCATTGTTCTGTTGGTGGTTTTCGCTACCTGAGCGCCGCAATCAGTGACCACTGGATTCGCCTTCGCACATAACCGGACCATAATTGGACTTAGGAGAATCGCGTAATAAAAAAATCCCGAGGAGCAGTGCTCGACTCGGGATTCAAAAAAGTTTAAGTGCGGCGACGTGCTACTCTCCCACACCCTCTCGAGTGCAGTACCATCGCCGTGCTAGGCCTTAGCTTCCGGGTTCGGAATGGGACCGGGCGTCTCACCTAGGCTCTGATCACCGCAAGATGAAATAATACGCACACATGCCTCAATCACCAAATCACGGCGTGTCGCAGATTGCAATCGTCTATCGCAGCCGCACGGCATGGCGAACAGAGCGCGCTTGCGCCGATACGCCATCCCACTTGCGTCGCGGATGTCGGATCGGTGGTGGCGGCACGTGTGCAGTCGGCGCCGTTGTCCGCACAGGAGGTGAATTTGGGTGCTCCCCGATCGTCGACCGGATCGCCACAACCGGCTTTGACCAAAGAGGCGACTTGCACACTGGAGGTGACGGGCTTGACGAACGATCCGCCGATACCGGTTCCCGCGATGGCCGAAAAAATGCATTCTTTTGCTCAATATATGGAGACATCATCCACGCGCAGTTTTATAGATTCCCGCCAGTCACATACCGACGCGCCGTTATCAAAATTTGCGGCTCTTGCGACTACTGTTGCCCCAATAACCGATATGAAAGCACGAAAGAAGGCCAGCAATGACGATCGCCTCCTGCGGTTCCGTTTCCGCACTCACATTGGGTCTGCCGAACTCCTCTGCGGTTCCCGCAGAAAAGGCAACGTTGCCGAAAGGCCTGTTCGTGGCGAGAATACCGGTTTCAGCCAAAACAAAACAACGATTGGCGAACGACATCGAGACGATCACCATGTTGTCTCTGCTGCGGCCAAGCAATACACGGCTTGCCGTCGGAACACGCATTCCGGAAGTACTGGCAATCGGATTGCGCCTGCATGCCAAGAACGCCGCCATACCGACGGATATCGTCGAGCTGATTGCCATGCAACGCAAGTCGGGAATCGTGTTCGTATGCGTGCGCGACGCCGACTTCGAAGGTACGAAGCGGCAGGAGTGCGCGTTCGCCGTGAGACGCGCGCTGCCGGGACGCGCCGGTCACACACCTACATTCAAAGTGTTCGTCTCAGATTGGAAACCGGCCGGCGAAGCGATGCTGGACATCGGCGATCCTGCGGTCGATTCCATCGACGCGCTGTGGGAGTCGTTATGCTCGCAGGTGACGCTCGGCAGCGCCTCTCCCACGGCACTGGACGCGCGCATGACACGGCGTATGCAGGCCGCACAGCTTACCGAGCAGATCGATAAGCTCACGCGCGATCACCAACGGGCAAAGAATCCCGAACAGCGCAACGAAATCTTCACCAAGCTGCACAAGGCGAAGAACCAGTTGGAGGAACTGAGGAAGCTGGAAGCCTAGGAACCGCTAGAAACCAAGGCTCGTGCGGCCAAACTGGTCGAGCCAGCGCAGAATAGCCCCTTCCCGCAACGCCCATGGGCAAATTTCCACTTCCTTGACGTCAAGCGCCTTCATGATCTCGTCGATCACCAAGCCGCCACCGACGATCTGATACGTGCGCTCCGGCGTGACGCCCGGCAATGCGGTACGCTGGTCCGGCGAGATGGCCGCAAGACGGGGAAGCCAATCCTCAAGCTGGTCAATCGTCATGATCGAAGTGTCCACGCGGCCGGGCTGACGCACCACGGCACCGGCGAGACGAGCCAGGGAACGAATGGTCTTCGATGTGCCGACGGCATGCATCGGGTGCTTCGATTTCGGGAACGCCTTGACCATCGGCTCAAGAATCTTACGGATGTTCCTGCGCGCGTCTTCCAAATCCCTATCATTCGCAATACCGTTTTCCGGTAGGAATTCACGGGTCACACGACCGGCACCTGCCGGCACGGACAGCGCTACTGTGGGATCCTCATCCGAACCCATAGCCACCTCGAGAGAGCCACCACCGATATCGATGACCAGCAGCCGACCGGCATCCCAACCATACCAGCGGCGAGCTGCAAGGAAGGTGAGTCTGGCCTCATCCACACCGGACAGCACCGTGACCGGCTGGCCGACGACGTTTTCGATTCGTTTGAGGATCCTGCTGCCATTCGGAGCCTCACGCAATGCGGATGTGGCCAGCACGAGCAGTTGGGTAATCTCATATTCTTTGACCAGCCCCATGGCCTTTTCCACAGCTGCGACCACAGCTTCGACTCCGGCCTTTTTGATTGTGCCATCAGCCTTGAGATATTGCATCAATCGAACAGTGCTTTTCGTGCTGGCCTCAGGTTCCGGACGGGCGCCAGGCGCCGCATCGACGATGAGCATGTGAACGGTATTGGAGCCAATGTCAAGCACGCCAAGACGAGTGACATGCGAATGTAAACTAACCATGCTTTCAAGCATAGTGACATCGCACTCCCCCTTTCATCTGACATTACATTGACAACCTTTGCAAATATTCGAGTGGCCATCCTATTCACCTAGGATGGCCACGCAACATTCACAGCGCCGACAACGATTGCAAAGCGCTCACAAACATCATCCGTGCAGTTCGGCTACGAAATCTCCGATTCGCCTCAGACCCTCACGCAACGCCTCGCGCGAGGCCGCATACGAAAGCCGCACATGGGTGTCGGCAGTGGCCTCGCCGAAATCACGGCCCGGCGTCAACGCCACGTGCGCTTCCTTTAACGCACGTTCGCAGAACGTCCACGCGTCGAGACCTGTGCCGGAAATATTGAAATACGCATAGAACGCGCCATTCGGCTCAACCTCCAACGGCAAACCGATCTCAGCCAATCCGTTAACCACAATGCGACGACGCTCCAGCAACTCCTGACGGCGTTCCTCGCACACGGCCAACGTTTCCGGAGTGAAGCACGCGAGCGCCGCATGCTGGGTGGGTGTATGCGCGCACAGGAAGAAGTTGGTGGCGAGATCGTCCATGGCTTCGAGCGCGCATTCAGGCACGACCATCCACCCCAGTCGCCAGCCGGTCATGCCGAAGAACTTGGAGAAGCTGGAACATACGATGGCGTCCGGGTCGCAGGCGAGCACGGATTTCACGTCGGAGCCGTCCGGTTCGCGGTCGGCTAGGTCAAGGTAGGTTTCGTCGACGATGCGCCATGCGCCGCGTTCTTTTGCCAGGTCGCACACGGATTTCAGGGTATCGAAGGCGATGGTGGTGCCGGTCGGGTTCGACGGCGAGGTGATCATCACCGCTTTGGTGCGATCCGACCAGTATTCGCGGCACAGTTCCGGCGTGAGATGGAATCGGGTGCCCGCGTTCGTCGGCACGTCCACGACTTTGCCGCCAAACGCGCGGACCAGTTCGCGATTGCACGGGTACGACGGGTCGGCGATCAGCACTTCGTCACCCTCGTTCACCGTCAATGCGGCGGCAAGCAGCAGTGCCGTGGAACCTCCGGCCGTGATCGCGATACGTTTCGGATCGACGTCCACATGGTGGCGTTCCTTGTAGAAATCGGAAATCGCCTGACGTAATTCCGGCAAGCCCATTGCAGCGGTATACGGCAATGGACGGCCATCATACTGTTCGCGCATTGCATCACGCACTGCGGGCGGAGCGCCGAAATCCGGCTCCCCCAAGCTCAACTTGACCACATCGGCACCTGCGGCGATCATCTCGTCGGCCATCGCACCAAACACCATGGCACGGAACGGATTAGCAATCTGGGCGCGGTGCGACATCTGCGGCAGCGCGCTGTTCTCAGCATTTCCCATAGTTCGTTTGTATTCTTCAGACGCGACAAATCGCAAGTACCGTCTCACCGCCGTTGCGTATCGTTTCGAAAACAGAAAATCACATGTCATGTGTAAAGCTGGAACCACGAGCATCATGCGCCAGCGGCAAGAATCACGCTTCGACGATTTCGCAATACAGTCTCTCCAACCGTTCCTCACGCACTTTTTTGGCGAGCTCGCATTCCCACACCACGATCACTTTCCAGCCCATCGCTTCAAGTTCGGCATGCTGTCTGATATCTCGTTCGTGGTTGCGCAGCAGTTTCGCACTCCAGAATTCCACATTCGATTTCGGTACGCGTGTGGCTTTCGGGCAGTTTTCATGCATATGCCAGAAACAGCCGTTAATGAACACCATCGTACGGTATTTCGGCAACACCACGTCGGGATGCCCCGGATACCGCTTGTCGTTTTTGCGGAATCGCAGGCCTTTCGAAAAAAGAAAACTGCGTACCATCATTTCGATGGAGGTGTCTTTGCCTCGGATATGCGACATGATGTAGCTTCTCGTGCCACGCTCGTATTTCTCTTTTTTTGCGGATTTCCGAGGTTTTCCGGTCTTCTTAACGTGTTCCTGCGCTACCACAGCACACCATTATGGCAAGATCCGGCAAAATACGGCAAATCAGAAAAGCATCCGGACAAAACGCAATGCAAGTGCGATACGGATCAACGCGCGTTGCGATCACGCATGGCGTACGCTGGAACTTGCAACGCAGCAATATAAATGAATCAACACTATTCAGGCAGCTTACGAAAGATGGGAGTTGATATGGCTCGTATTCATGTCGCGATTCTCGGCGCAGGCCGGATTGCACAACATATGGCTGACACGTTGGTGAAAATGGCCGCGGACAGCCGTTATGCGGATTTGGTTGAACCGTATGCTGTCGCCGCACGAGATGCGGTGCGTGCGGCTGATTTCGCCGCGAAATACGGTTTTCCAGTTTCATACGGTTCATATGAGGAACTTGTGGCCGATCCGAACGTGGACTTGGTGTACATCGCTACGCCGCACAATCTGCATGCGGAACAGGCGATATTGTGCATGAAAGCCGGAAAGGGTGTGCTGGTGGAGAAAGCATTCGGCGCGAATGCGGCACAGACCCGTGAGATGTTAGCCGTTGCAAAAGAAACCGGCATGCTGTGCGCGGAAGCGATTTGGACGCGATACATGCCGTCCCGCGCCATTATCGATAAGATTCTCGCCTCCGGTGCGATTGGTGAAATACAGGCGATCGATGCGAACCTGTGTTACCCCACCACCGCGAAGGCGCGAATCACTGATCCCGCGCTTGCCGGTGGCGCATTGTTGGATGTTGGCGTATATCCAATCAATTTCATCGACATGATCATGCATAATGCGCCGATCGCTCGCATTGAATCGTCGATGCGAGCGTACGAAACCGGCGTGGATGCGCATAATTCCATGACGTTCTATTACGAGAACGGTGTGATGGCGACCGCGCAAAGTTCGATTCTATGCCATAGCGACCGCATGGGATCCGTGTGGGGAACCGATGGTTATATGGTGTGCCAGAACATTAATAATGTTGAGGCAATTGACGTGTATGACGGCAATCATACGGTTGTTGCACATTACGATGTTCCCGCCCAGCTCACCGGCTATGAGTACGAGGTGGCGGCCGCCGCACAGGCCGTAATCGACGGTCGCACCGAATGCAAGGAAATGCCCCACGCCGACACCCTGCGCATCATGGAACTCATGGATTCCCTGCGCCGCGACTGGAACCTCACCTACCCCTTCGAACGTTAAGCTCCAATATTAGTTTCAGCGTCGGCGAATTGCGATTCCGTTCAAACATCCGACGCTGAAGCATTCATTGGCAGCACATATAATTTCTCCTTGCACTGGTTGAGGAGGAACATTATGGGATTGCTGAGCAAGTTCATGAACGCGCTTATTGGAGAACCGCCCGTCTCCAAAACGGCGACTCAGCCCGGGCCCAAGCTTGCGCGGCAAAACGTTCCCAATCCCACGCAACAGCAGACGACGCAACGCAAGTCCACTGTACAATCACGTCAAACGCAACAGCTTACGCAACCATCCCAATCATCACAGTTGGCGCGATCGTCATACCGCGCGCAAACACAAACCACAGCTCGCAATACTTCTGTCACAACGAATCGTTCGCGAGCGCAATCTCATGCCAATTCACAACCGGCTCAGAAGCTTATGCCGCAACCGTTGCTTCCCGCCGATCAGATTGCGCGGGCGCGAAATATCATCGGCAAAATCGAAAAGCATGATTTGAACGACGAGCAGATCAGCGCCATCGCCGGAGCTGGTCACAATACGCTGGTGCTTGCAGGTGCGGGAACCGGCAAAACCACTACCATCGTCGGCTATATCGCATGGTTGCTGAACACAGGAACCGCCACTCCCGAAGAGATTCTGGTGCTATCGTTCACCAAAGCTTCCGCCGACGAAATGTCGAGCCGCATCACGCAAAGCACCGGCAAAGTCATTCGCGCATGCACATTCCATAGTCTCGGACTGGAAATCTGCCGTTCCTCCACCATTGCCAATCGTCCAATTATTGACGGGCACACGTCAAACAATGTGGTGCGTAACGCATTTGAATACCTGCTTGAACACAATGTTTCCTATCGTCTTCTGGCATTTAAACTCATGTCGCAACAATTGCTCGATAAATATTCCGCAGCTGCACGACTTGAGAATTTTCAGTTACCAACAGACGATTATGCATTCAATCAATATCGTCAGAATCTTATCGATACCACACAAACCATTATCCAGCATATGCGGTCAAACAATATTGACACTACTGGAATGCAAGCTCTTAACGAACGTTATGGCGGTAAAAACATCGGTCGTAATCGTGAGATGCTGCAGCTTATAGAACCGCTTTATCACGCCTACGTGCAGAATTTCGCAACCAATAATGGTATTGATTTTCCGGGAATGATCGTTGATGCCATCAGTTGCGTCAATAATGGCTCGTACCGGCACCCATATAAATATGTGCTGATTGACGAATATCAGGACATGTCACGGCCGCGCTATGAATTAATTCGTGCGCTTCGCTTACAACATGATTTCTCACTATTCTGCGTTGGCGATGATTGGCAGTCGATTTATCGTTTTGCAGGCAGCGACCTTCATCTCATTCTCGATTTCGACCGAATTTGGCGCGCCTGGGGTCCGACCTTCATGTTCCAGATCACCACCACACGGCGCTTCCGTCAAAGCCTTATTGACGCAAGCGGAGCATTCGTGATGCGCGATACCAATCTGTATGTCAAACATCTCAATAATCCCAGCGATAAGAAGGATTATTCGTTGAAAGCACTTGGCGGACATACTGAGGAAGAACGATTCAATGTGATTGTCGAGCAGTTGCGCAAACTACCGAAAACCGCGTCCGTACTACTGCTGGGCCGGTATCGCAGCGATATCAATCTCATGATTCGTTGCGATCAAGAAGGTCTGTTCTCCATCGACCAAAGCACTGGGAATATTCGTTTTCTCGAAAAACCGGATATGGATATTCGTTTCATGACCGCTCATGCTTCCAAAGGATTGCAATGCGATTTCGTATTTCTGCTCTGCTGTTCCGGCGGATTGAAAGGCTTTCCAAGCACGATTCCCGAAGAGCCGCTGCTTGGTCTGCTACTGCCGGAAGTGGAACGATGCCCGCATGCGGAGGAACGGCGACTGTTTTACGTGGCGATGACCCGATGCAAGAAGAAACTGTTCTTCATCGTGGATCAGACCCGCCCGTCGCGATTCATGTATGAACTGCATAGCAAGATCTGCCCGAACATTTTCCGAGGAGTCAAACTTCCTCCGCAATGCCCGAATTGCGGCGAAGCCCTAAGCTTGCGGCACAATCGCAACGATCCGAACCGCTCATTCTACGGGTGCACCGGCTTCCCAAACTGCCGCTACACCCAACAAGCAAAATAAGCGTGGCATACGTGATGTGAAAGTTTAACGATTATCTGTCGTTCGTGGTCTCTCGTGAGAAGAGTCTGTCGCGCGGCAAGCATGCGTCGGCTTCGTATGTGGAGCAGCTTGAACCGGTGTCAAACGCGCAGTCTGGTGTGCAAAATGTTGACTGCGACTCAGTTGCGTGGTTTGCGCCCGCATGAGTCGCTGATTCTTGCGGTGTTGTGCGATTTGGATTGGCGTCGCATCAATCCGGATTGTTCCGACGATGATGCGTCACTGTTTGAACGTTTTTCCACACAGCACAGCTTGAGTTTGTTTGATTTGCAAACAGTATTGTCTACGCTGTTTCCGTATGTCGATAATAATATTCAGCAGTGCGGTTCTGCTTTTTCCACGTTGAATTATTCGTATTTCACAAGTGCGAATCGCACTCGTTTCGGCAATACTTCTTTGGTTTGTATGTGCGACAATGAATCGTATGCATTGACCCAGGAATGCGAGTCAATGCTGCATCACGCAACATTCCGAACGTTCTTTACAGATACCATCGAAGCCAGCTTGTTCAATGCGCTTGCACTGTCAAGGGAAGCTCGCAAGCGTCGCATCATGCCTGATCATGGGTTCATATATGGCGAGAAATATAGTCTTGCCGATGTCATGCGATTGTGCGCGTGGAAGGATGAGCAGATTCCGCAGAATGTGGGCGGATATAAGCTTGACACCGACACGAATTCTTTGCCGATCTTCATTAAATATGAGGCAAGCCAGTATGGCGATCGTTTCTTGAATCCTGGAGAAATTGAATGGTTCAGCAAAAACAATCGTTCTTTGCAATCTCCGGAATTCAAATGGCTGCTTGATGGAACCGAGCATACGTCGGAATGGAAGAATCGTCATTTTGTTCCCATTTTTATTCGACGTAAGGCCGAGGAAAAGGAGAAATCCTACTATTATGTCGGTTCGGCAGTAGCTGTAGACGATGCGCATGAGTCAGTGAATATCGCAGATGACGGAACCCAATCAAAGGTCGTGATTTCCACACTGAAACTCGCGAAACCGGTTGACCCCGAACTCTACCGTCACCTCACCGGCAACCCAGCATTCTAGTTCCAGAAAATTGCTGACGTGGCGGAAAGTCATTGTTGGACCGACGGCCGCCACGCCTCAGACATGGAAAATGTCACCTCATCTGCAAAAAGTGACACAGTGCATCGTCGATGATCGCTCAAGCCTTTTCAAACCACCTTTTCACACGTGCAATCCACCCTACAATCATATGCAGATGTTCGTTTGAACAGAAAAGTAACATGTTTTTGCAGAACAAAAAGAACACGCTCAATGTTACTTTTTACAATGTCATTTTCAAGACCTGCAATCATTGCAACATCAACGATTCTCAGCATCATCAATTGCAAAACAGTATTTTCCGCGGTATCACAGCTAAAAAAGCGTGCTATCGTTAGTCACGGATACAGCAAGCATCCATCAACAACATGAACCAGACTTCAAGAAATGATGTTCGTTTGCTTATCTAAACGAACATTAAAACGAACACTACTAATGTTCATGACATTATGCGAACACATCGCAGGAAAGGAATTCATCATGGCAGATGAAAAGACCGTCATCAACGTGGATCTGAACATGTTCGGCCAGGACGCGGACGCCAAGACCGCCGCAGCCAACGAGGTTGCCAAGAGCCTCGGCATCAGCGACGAAGCCCTCGCTCAGGTGGAGGAATTCAAGGCAGCCCTCACCGCGCATAACGCTTGGGACCTGCCGTTCATGGGCTACGTGAACGAAGACGGTTACGGCTACGCCTATGTGCCGGACGCAGCCATCACCATGAACCCGTATTGGGATGCGCACAAGGAATTCATGAACCTGCCGGAAGACGTGCAGACCGCTTTCGCCATCCGTATGCTGTTCACCCACCGCCCTGTCGACCGCTACGGCGCCGACATGTTCCTGCACTACCACCGCGGCTTCCAGGTCAACTTCGTCGGCAGCGGCGCCAACAAGTACTGACCGCCCCAGAGGACGTTGTATGAGCGCCCCATAGGACATATAACGATTCCCCTACCGCCGCGGCGGTACTCTCCAGAAAAAGAAAAGCGCTTGGCTCGAGCCAGAAAAACCAGCTCAAGTCAAGCGCCTTTCGTATGCGCTGAAACGAAACTACCGCGCGTCTCTAAAAATCGCCCATATCAGGCGCATCGAATCCCATGCCAGGTCCTTCCGGCCCCGGACCGCCCGGACCTCCGAGGAATTCGCGCGCTGACATGCCATTTTCCTTACGGGATGAGTCCACGGCCTCCTGCATCACCCGGCGAACCTCAAAACCATGCACCACGTTCTTCAGTACCACAACACCGTTGCCGGAAGACTGGTCGCGCGTATCAAGTACCAGCGTGCTCAAACCGAACAGGCGCTGCAGGAACGTGCGCTCCACACTAATATCCACGATGCGGAATAGTTTGATGAGATTGAATTTCTCGTTAAGGATGCCGGTTTTGATGCTCATTTCCTGATCAGTGAGCATGTACACGGTGAACGTGAACGGCGTACGACACCAATTACGCTTGCGCTGACGCCACAGAACATTACCGCTTGCAACCTTCATATCATTCCCTTTTCCTTCGATGGAAAGCCGCCCTGTTGCGGCAACACTGCCATTCTACCGGGCGCCGCCGTACGGCCATGCCGCTCATTCCAAATCATGTTTCACACATCGTTTCACACAGTATTTCGGCATAATCTTTTCGCTCAATCAAAAAGAAATGCAACAGCATTCAAGCGACTATTCAAAATCATCGGCTTTTCGCCGTGAAAAGAGCAAAAAAACATGCGCGACAACGGCAGCATGATATAGGCTGAATAAGGATATGTCTTGTTCCACGAAGCACCCGTCGTCAACGCGGCACATGCAATCCATGTTTTTAAAGGAAAGGCATGCAATGAGCAACGAACACGGTAGGATCAACCGTCTGCAGGAAGTCGAGGATCTCACCGAGTACATCAACAATGGATGGCTGCATTCCGGCGAATCCGACGGCCCGACGTTCCTATGGAACGACATGATCCGCGAGGCCAGTCAGGAAGATGCCGGAAACCGCAATAATGTGCCCGTAGCACAGCTTTCCGACGCGGACATGGTAATCAGTATGCCCATGCAATGGTATTTCGATTCCATCGCCGCCATGGTGCCCACAGCCGAACGCACCGATACCGGCGTGGAGATTCCAAGAATCGACATGCCAACGTTCCATCTTGATTCGCAGGCGCTTTCCGGCGTGGACGCGGTGGTCGGCAATGCCATCGTAAGCACACGTTGGCTGGATGCTGTCGGCAATCTCGCCAAGGCAGTGGAAATGACCGCGCGATTCGTTGGCAACGTCGCAGATCGAGACAATGAGGGCTTCGACTATTTGAAAGACCTGATTCAGACCGTGCGCGTGTACATGGACGCCGTGGCCTGCAATGCGAATCCCATGACCGGCGAACAGGCGCTGAATATCATCACGCAAGTGGCCTGCAATGAGGATTTCCGTCTTAACGCCATGCAAATGGTTGAACTGCTTTCGTGCGGCCTGTCGTTCGCGCAATGGGACGATACGCGCATGTTCGCTTACGATGCGTTGAATAAGGGCATTGCCACGATGAGTGATTTCGCCTCGTCTGCTTCGAGGTTGTCAAACTCGGCAGATGATTCCGACAGTCGCGGCATGCAAACTGATTCGCAGTCTGTTGCGCAAGTGAAAACCGATTTGGGTTTGTTTGAAAACGCTGATTCCTTATCCGCAGAAGATTTGAATAATCTCGCGATGCTTGATCCTGCTTTGCTTTCAGAAAAGGAGATTGCGCAGGCCGCGCAGAATCAGTTCGATCATGCCGTACAGTTTTTGCGACATGACTTGCTGCGGATTAGTGGTGACATTGATGAGGCTGATCGTTTCCTGCGTGACAATCATACTTCCGAACCGCTCGCCGATGCGTATGCGGCACGTCTGATTGCTGCCGAACGTTGGCAGGATCTGCTCGATTTTGTCGATCTGGTGTTGCGGGACAAACCTAATCAGGTCACGATGATGTTCCCCGAAGAAGTGGTGCCCTACGAGTGGGAGACGATTCGCGAGGCCGCTTTGGAAGCGCTGGGACGCAGCGACGAACTGGTTGCCATGTATCAGGAACGCTTGGATGATACGTATGATCCCAATACCGCGCTCAATCATCTGAAACTCCACGCCTGGTTGAATCAGCAGTAGTCCCGATTCCTCCACTCACTGGAACAATCCTCCCGCCCACGGGCCTCCCGGCGGAACAAAACACCCAGTGGGTGGAGGAATCATCCCGCCCACGGGCCTCCCGGCGTCCGTTTCCCTCCACCGAATGGAGGAAAACACCCGTGCGCGGGAATAAAAAAAAGACCTTCCGGGAACCCCGATGGGGCTCGACCGGAAGGTCCATAAGTTGAATGCGGCGGCGTGCTACTCTCCCACACCCTCTCGAGTGCAGTACCATCGCCGCGACCAGGCCTTAGCTTCCGGGTTCGGAAAGGGACCGGGCGTCTCACCTGGGCCATGACCACCGCAAAACCAATATAACGGCCAACCCACCAGGGGATCGGCCGGCAAACGGAACCAGCCACACGACCGATTCCGATCGTGGCGGTCCGGGAACCGGACAACGGACGCGAGCAAAAACGCTTCACCGGTATCGTCATCGTGACCACAAGAAACAACGCTCCTTGCCATCCAACGAAAGAAACCACCACAGGACGAGACCCAACCCACCACAAAGGAAAGGGTCGGAAAGTGTGCCGCGTTCGCCCGTTAGTACCGGTCGGCTCCACCCCTCGCGGGGCTTCCACCTCCGGCCTATCGAACACGTGTTCAACATGCGGGCTACAAACGCTCCGGGGAGCGTCAAGGAATCCTAATCTTGGAGCAGGCTTCCCGCTTAGATGCTTTCAGCGGTTATCCCTCCCGAACGTAGCCAACCGGCCATGCCGCTGGCGCGACAACCGGCATACCAGAGGTCCGTCCACCCAGGTCCTCTCGTACTATGGGCAGGCCTCCTCAGGATTCCAACGAGCGCAGAGGATAGAGACCAAACTGTCTCACGACGTTCTGAACCCAGCTCGCGTGCCGCTTTAATCGGCGAACAGCCGAACCCTTGGGACCTGCTCCAGCCCCAGGATGCGACGAGCCGACATCGAGGTGCCAAACCATCCCGTCGATATGGACTCTTGGGAATGATCAGCCTGTTATCCCCGGGGTACCTTTTATCCGTTGAGCGATGCCGCGCCCGTGCGCCGGCACCGGATCACTATCTCCGACTTTCGTCCCTGCCCGAACCGTCGTTCTCGCAGTCAAGCCCGCTTGTGCGATTACACTCGAAACCCGATTGCCAACCGGGCTGAGCGGACCTTTGAGCGCCTCCGTTACTCTTTGGGAGGCAACCGCCCCAGTTAAACTACCCGCCAGGCACTGTCCCTGAACAGGATGACTGTTCGAGGTGAGACGTCAAACGAGAACAGAGCGGTATTTCACCTTGCGGCTCCACACGGGCTGGCGCCCATGCTTCGAAGCCTCCCGCCTATGCTACACAATCCGCGCCTAACGCCAATACCAAGGTATAGTAAAGGTCCCGGGGTCTTTTCGTCCTTCTGCGCTTAACGAGCATCTTTACTCGTACTGCAATTTCGCCGAGCTCCTGGTCGAGACAGTGGGGAAGTCGTTACGCCATTCGTGCAGGTCGGAACTTACCCGACAAGGAATTTCGCTACCTTAGGATGGTTATAGTTACCACCGCCGTTTACCGGGGCTTGAATTCACCGCTTCACCCCAAAAGGGGCTGACGGATCCTCTTAACCTTCCGGCACCGGGCAGGCGTCAGTGCATATACAGCGGCTTGCGCCTTCGCATGCACCTGTGTTTTTGGTAAACAGTCGCTACCCCCTGGTCTGTGCCACCCCCCAACGCTCCGAGGGCAAGCCTCTTCACGCCCGGGGGTCTCCCTTATACCGAAGGCACGGGAGTGATTTGCCGAGTTCCTTGACCAGGATTCGCTCGATCGCCTTGGTATTCTCTACCTGACCACCAGTGTCGGTTTGGGGTACGGGCGGCGACGCCCCTCGCGCCGAGGCTTTTCTCGACGGCCTGGACCACCGGATATCGCGTCCAAAGGACGCCCATCATCACACCTCACCCTATGCGTCCCACGGATTTGCCTATGGGACGGGCTGCGTGCTTGACCACGGAAAACCACCTCCGCGGCCGGCTCCCATTCCGTGTCACCCCTGTGCGCTAGCCTACCAGGACTACGCTCCCAACAGCCACGCGCCCCGAACCCCGAAGGGAACGACGCCACGCGACCGGAGGTTAGTACTCATCCGTTCGGCTCTTACGGTACGCCGCCGGTACGGGAATATCCACCCGTTCATCCATTCGACTACGCCTGTCGGCCTCGCCTTAGGACCCGACTCACCCGGGGACGACGAACGTGGCCCCGGAACCCTTGGTCATCCAGCGGACGGGATCCTCACCCGTCTCTCGCTACTCATGTCTGCATTCTCACTCCCGCGCGGTCCACGGCACGGTTCCCCGGCCGCTTCGCCCCACGCGGGACGCTCTCCTACCCAACGGCCGCAAAGGCCGCTGCCGCGTCTTCGGTGGTGTGCTTGAGCCCCGCTACATTGTCGGCGCGGAACCACTAGACCAGTGAGCTGTTACGCACTCTTTCAAGGATGGCTGCTTCTGAGCCAACCTCCTGGCTGTCTATGCGACTCCACATCCTTTCCCACTTAGCACACGCTTCGGGACCTTAGACGACGATCTGGGCTGTCTCCCTCTCGACGACGGAGCTTATCCCCCGCCGACTCACTGCCGGAATACACATCCACGGTATTCGGAGTTTGGCTGCTATTGGTACCCGACACGGGCCCGCAAGCATCCAGTAGCTCTACCCCCGCGATGCAATCAACCGACGCTGCACCTAAATGCATTTCGGAGAGAACCAGCTATCACGGAATTTGATTGGCCTTTCACCCCTAGCCCCAGGTCATCCCCCCGGTTTTCAACCCAGGTGGGTTCGGTCCTCCACGCGGTCTTACCCGCGCTTCAACCTGCCCAGGGCTAGATCATCCCGCTTCGGGTCCAGGGCGCGCGACTCAAAACGCCTTTTGAGACTCGCCTTCGCTACGGCTCCCCCACCACGGGTTAGCCTCGCCACGCACCACTGACTCGCAGACTCATTTTTCGATAGGCACGCCGTCACCCCACAAGGAGGCTCCGACGGATTGTAGGCGCACGGTTTCAGGAACTCTTTCACTCCCCTCCCGGGGTGCTTTTCACCTTTCCCTCACGGTACTGGTACGCTATCGGTCAGACAGGTATGCTTAGACTTACCCCACGGTCGGGGCCGATTCACACGGGATTCCACGAGGCCCGCGCTACTTGGGACACATGATCGGAAGACGGCAAGCTTCCAGGTACGGGGCTGGCACCCTCTGCGGCCAGGCCTTCAAGCCTGTTCCCCTGGCAAGCCGTTTTATGACTCCCGCCCGGTCCGTCGGAACCGGGACACACGCTCCCGCAACACCACGAACGCAACCCCCGACGGGTATCACGCGCCCATGGTTTGGTCTGATCCGCTTTCGCTCGCCACTACTCACGGAGTATCCCTTCCTGCAGGTACTGAGATGTTTCACTTCCCTGCGTACCCCCGGAACAACAAGGTTCCGTGCCGGCCCATGACGGCCGGCGGGTTGCCCCATTCGGAAATCCTCGGATCGAAGCCATGTTGGAGGCTCCCCGAGGCTTATCGCATCCTCAAACGTCCTTCATCGGTACTGTCTGCCAAGGCATCCACCATACGCCCTTCAGGGCGGCACACGCCCCGAAAAACCCTAATGATAGCTTCAAACGCCAGACGACAAATCATCACACTGTAAAAAATGATCACAAAACGATCGATCTCGAAACCAGACTCCAAAAAAAGAAGCCTGGCGAAATCGCGATAAAGCAAGCAGGACAAAAAATCCTGCATTGCTCGCGTCCACTATCCAGTTCTCAAACCACCACGCGCCCCGACCGGACCCGACCCGCGGCCCGCAAGGCCGACGGCGTCCCGCCAGGGGCATCCGGAAAACCGCACGCACCCAAAACGGATGCGGGTGGCGGTCCGGGAACCCAAAAGCATACCCATACCACTCCCCGCAAGGCCCCAAGGACCCGCGAAGCCAACGATCTCTTCCACACCAGCACGCCCACGCCAGACCGGAGACGATCCCCGGCACGCGGGCCACACGACGGACGCCGGACCGGCGTCCTGAAAAACTCCGTAGAAAGGAGGTGATCCAGCCGCACCTTCCGGTACGGCTACCTTGTTACGACTTAGTCCCAATCACGAGTCTCACCTTAGACGGCTCCATCCACAAAGGGTTAGGCCACCGGCTTCGGGTGCTACCCACTTTCATGACTTGACGGGCGGTGTGTACAAGGCCCGGGAACGCATTCACCGCGGCGTTGCTGATCCGCGATTACTAGCGACTCCGCCTTCATGGAGTCGGGTTGCAGACTCCAATCCGAACTGAGACCGGTTTTCAGGGATCCGCTCCACGTCGCCGTGTCGCATCCCGTTGTACCGGCCATTGTAGCATGCGTGAAGCCCTGGACGTAAGGGGCATGATGATCTGACGTCATCCCCACCTTCCTCCGAGTTGACCCCGGCGGTCCCCCGTGAGTTCCCACCATGACGTGCTGGCAACACAGGGCGAGGGTTGCGCTCGTTGCGGGACTTAACCCAACATCTCACGACACGAGCTGACGACGACCATGCACCACCTGTGAACCCGCCCCGAAGGGAGGCCATATCTCTACGGCTGTCGGGAACATGTCAAGCCCAGGTAAGGTTCTTCGCGTTGCATCGAATTAATCCGCATGCTCCGCCGCTTGTGCGGGCCCCCGTCAATTTCTTTGAGTTTTAGCCTTGCGGCCGTACTCCCCAGGCGGGATGCTTAACGCGTTAGCTCCGACACGGAACCCGTGGAACGGGCCCCACATCCAGCATCCACCGTTTACGGCGTGGACTACCAGGGTATCTAATCCTGTTCGCTCCCCACGCTTTCGCTCCTCAGCGTCAGTAACGGCCCAGAGACCTGCCTTCGCCATTGGTGTTCTTCCCGATATCTACACATTCCACCGTTACACCGGGAATTCCAGTCTCCCCTACCGCACTCCAGCCCGCCCGTACCCGGCGCAGATCCACCGTTAAGCGATGGACTTTCACACCGGACGCGACGAACCGCCTACGAGCCCTTTACGCCCAATAATTCCGGATAACGCTTGCACCCTACGTATTACCGCGGCTGCTGGCACGTAGTTAGCCGGGGCTTCTTAGTCAGG
>OGHR01001002.1_pt1 | contig 17417 bp, 9 predicted proteins | sample 1571621 | NCBI WGS metagenome assembly OGHR01 (sample SAMEA2582038, study PRJEB24529) | metagenome | biome: Human gut stool | place: China | collected 2011
TTGGCGTACCAGTCATGGAACGGCTTCAATGCGTCCGGCTCGTGCAGGAGAAGCGCCAACAGCGCAACACCGAGAACGGCATAGCCGCCGTCATCTTTATCGAAGTCCTCATACCAAGAGGCGTACCCAAGAATCAAAGGTTCCTCTGAGTTCTGATACTTGCCCATGTGGGCGTTCATGCGTTCGTTTAAATGGTCAACGTATTCTTCAACTAAGGCACAGAAAAGTGCTTTACGGTTTTTAAAGTGATAAAGAAAAGCACCTTTGCTCGTGCCGGATTCTTTGACGATCTTGTCAATTGAGAGGCGGCCGACTCCTTCTCTCACAATGAACGCGCGTGTGGCGTCCATGATTTTGGCGCGTGTTTTTAAGGCGCGCTCGCTCATAACTTTTGGCTTGTCGGTGGTCTCTGTCATTTTTCTCCTGAGAGCATTTCTCTCACATTTATAATTTTTGTCTATTTTAGCGTTCGCCTTACTCGAATCCTCTTCGGGTTTACCTATCTTTTCTAGGCTTTGATAACTCCAATGAGTCCTCTGCACAACTGAACGGAACCTTATATCGGAATCAAAATCCGAAGAAGAAAAAACGGCCGGATATTCAGCCGTTTTGGCGAATGATCCGGTCGTTCAAATTAACTCAGCTCAATTGTCTTCTAATGATTAGGGCTGATAGTTCTTCAGGAGTTCGTCTCCGTTCTGAAGGTCGATCGTGTAGATACGGTCTTGATCAACGAACGGGCTGTTGACTCGATAAGCCTTGTAAAGTTTTTCTGTTGCAGGGCTCATCTTGAAGTACTTGTTCTGCATCTTTCTCAGGTCAGCAGCCTGAGTGTTGTGAAGCAGTTCCATGGAAAGAACCAGGAACGTATTGTCTGTCGCACGTTTCAGTCTCTGAGCGGCACGAGGCAGGTTAGATGCGGAGTCTTCAATGTTGCCTTCAACCGGGAAGCTGTCCAGAGAAACCGGATTAGCTAAGTCAATGTTTTCAGCGTAAATCGAAACCAAGGTGTCTTCGGTGGCGCCAAAGGCATGACCTAAATTGTCTTTAGCTGCCAAATAGCGGGACAAATCGGTAAAGGCCGGTTCATCCAAACGCATCGTTCTCTGAACGGCATTGTGTCCGACATGGCCTAAAGCGACTGTAGCGCGCTGAACGGCAAGCGCAACAGGAAGAACTTCAAAGTTTGCGGTCGGAATAATGGCGCCTTCAGCCTTCGGTGTCTTTAAGAAATACTGAGCAACCTGATCGTACTGAGTGTCGGCCTTATCGGCATTGACCATGACGCCGGGGTTGTCGTCAGAAAAGTTGATCTGAACATCGATCACTTTGTTCAGGTCGTTAAGGGCATTCTGTGCTTCAGAAAGCGTGTAAACAGTAGTACGGAAGCTCAGCGGATCCTGCAGTCTTCTGTTCGGATCTTTCTTCCAGAGGTAAGAACCGGCGAGAACTTCACGCAGTTCTTTAGCTTTTTCCTGCAGTCCGGGGAACGGATGGAAAGCCGTTGTCTGAGCAAGGAACGGAGCAACGTTGCCGTTCAGACCTTCTAAGCTGATGCCGTAGACGATCGGAGAAACTTTCAGAATCTGACCCATCGCTTTGGCGGCATCCATTGTGAGCGCCATCGCAACGGAACTGTTGGACAAAATCCCTAAAGCATCTTTGCCTTCAGGAATCAGGGGTTTGATGTTCTTAGCTTTTAAAGCTTCAGCAGCCGGAACTTCTTTTCCGTCAACTAAAACTTTCCATTCGCCGATCATGGCAGATCCGACGTGAGAAGCTAAAGTAATGTCTGCGTCGCCCAAGCTGCCCTTTGTCGGAACGACAGGTGTGACGCCTTTATTCAAGAATTCGGCATAAAGTTCAGCAACTCTCGGCTGGACACCGGATCCGCCGTTCAGGAGTGTGTTCAAACGAATGGCCATTGCCAGACGAACAAGCTTCGGATCAAGGATCGGACCGGCGGCAATGCTGTGGCTTCTCAAAGTGCTGTAGTTGAAGCGGCGGCTGGCGGCTTTAACTTCATCGCTTAATTCACCGTTGGCAGAAAGAACTTTGTGGTCCTTGTTGAGACCGACACCGACGGTTAAACCGTAAATTTCACGGCCGTTTTTAGCGGCATCCAAAACCAAGTCATAAGACTTCTGCACACGGTTCATTGCTTCGGGAGCAATCGTGACGGGTGCGCCTTCTGCGATAGCCCATGCATCCTGCTGAGTCAGATTTTTTCCGTTGAGTTCGACGGCGTTGGCGTTCATAGCTGTGAAAATAGCAATTGCACAAGCTGATAACTTTAACGTTTTCATTTTGAATTTCCAAGGGGATTAGTTGGGGGCGTAAAGCCCCCGGTCCTCCCGTGCTTGGCGGGAGGATCAAATATGAGATGTTTAATAAAGGTAAGAATTAGCGGGCTTTTGCTTCAGCTGCGGCACCGTCACCGGCGATACGGCCGAAGACCATGATATCTGTGTAAGCATTGCCGCCGAGACGGTTGGTACCGTGGGTTGTACCCGTGACTTCACCGGCTGCGAAGAGACCCGGGATCGGCTTGCCGTTCTTGTCCAGAACTTCAGCCTTGGTATTGATCTTCAAACCGCCCATGGTGTGATGTGTAGAAGGAACGGCTTTGATGATGTAGTACTTGCCGGTGGACATGTCTTTCAGACCGCCGCGGTTGTGGAAGTCTAGGTCCTTGCCGCCGTCTTTAGCCATCTGGTTGACGCGATCAACTGTAGCCTTGAGGTTGGCGTAAGGAATGTGGAAGAAGTCGGCTGCACCCTTCAGTGTGTCGGAAGTGTGCATGATGCCTTGTTTTGTGAAAGCCTGATATTCCGTATCGTGAATCTTCACAGTATTGGAAATCTTACCGATGTTGTCATTCCACAGAACATAGCAGTAAGCGCCGGGCTGCTTAAGGATGGCGTTGGAAATCACGTCACGACGTTCCAGTTCTTCAACGAAACGCTTGCCTTCCTGGTTGACCAAAATGGCGCCGTCAAAACGTGCGTCGGCAATCAGTTCGATCACTCCGGAAATCGGGTCGCAGATCGGATAAGTCTGAATGTAACCCATGTTGACGAGCTGGCCGCCGGCCTTCTCTGCCATGTAAAGCGCTTCGCCGGTTGTTCCGGGAGCGTCGGTTGTCTTGAAGCGTTCGTCGATGTTCGGGTTGTACTTTTTAACCATCTGAGCATTGGCGCCGAAACCGCCGGTAGCTAAAACCACGCCGCCTTTAGCGTTGAAGGTGTATTCCTTGTCACCGGAAACTGCTTTAACAGCAACAACGCGGCCGTCTTTGTCTTTAACCAGTTCTTCGGCTTTCATGTTGGTAATAACAGGAATGCCCATCTTGTCGGCAAGAGCAGAGAACTTAGTGATGACTTCTGTACCGGTATGGCCTTCCGGAATCAGAGCTCTCTTTCTGGAGTGACCGCCGAACTGGAAGACATTGTCTTTTTCGAAGTTGACACCGACGGTGTCTCTGAGCCATTCAGCTGTCGGCAAAGCGTTGACTGTCATGACGCCGACGATTTCAGGGTCACCCTTGAAGTCGCCGCCTTTGAGTGTATCGGCAGCCATTCTGGCGGGCGTGTCGTCCTTAATGTTGAGTTTGTTCTGAACCCAAGAATTAGGAACGTTCATTTCAGCACCGGAAATCAGAGAGTTTCCGCCGACGGTCGGCATTTTTTCGATAAGAACAACGTTACCACCTTTGCTCTTGGCTTCGACGGCTGCGGCAAAACCTGCACCGCCGGCACCGATAACCACTACGTCATAATTCTGAACGGCCGGCATGGCAGCATCAGCTTTTTTAGCCTTCTTGGCCTGGTCAGAAAGTTTCACACCGGCTTTCTTTGCTGCATCGCTGACGGCGTTTAAGAAACCTTTAGAAGAGAAAGTTGCGCCGGCAATACCGTCGACTTTAACGGAATTATTTGCGATAACGGCATCTTTAAGGTCTGTAAAGACTTTAGCAGCCAAGACCTTGTTTTCGTGATCTTCCAGAACCTTAATGTCCTGAATCTTACCGTTGTCAAATGTCACAGCGAGTTTGATCTCGCCGTGTTTGCCGATGCCGGTGCCTTCTGTCTGAACAGGAGCGGCAGAGACAGAAGCAAAGGCAGCCGCAGAAAGTAATGCAGTAAAAAGAATCGATGTTTTGAACATAGTGTTTACCAAAGAGAAATGCTCGTTGATCAAAACAGTCTAACTAGACTGTTGGGAGAATTATAGGATCAAACAGTCTGATTAGACTGTTTTATTAATGCAACAATCCTAAGTATCTTCCCTTAGCATTAGTAAGTTGTATCGATTAATGATGGGGTGGTTCGGGAGCCCAGATCCATGAAACAATAAATCCAAGCATGCAGATGGCCGCTCCGATAAGAAGAACGGCCTGAACCCCTAATCCTTGAAAAGCCATTGGAAAACCGAGCGTTACCACAAAAACACCGACCCTCGAAATACTTCCGAGTATGCCGAGCGCGGTAGAACGAACGGACGTTGGAAACAGTTCAGCCGGGTATACGTAATCCAGAACGCTCTGGACCCCATAACTCAAGGCATAGACCGAAAGAAGCAGGCAGACAACGAAATCGGAAAGGACACTGCCGGGTGAAAGCAGTGCCAGGGACAGCGCCATGATTCCAAAAGTCCACAATGTCACGGGTCTCCGTGCAAACTGCGGAACAATCTTTATGGCTGCCAAGCTCCCTATAAGAAAAAACGAATCCGTTAAAACCAGCTGTCCGACATCGGTATCAAAGCTCGATGTCCCTAAGGCTCCGATGAGGACGGGTCCGAACATCAGAAGCACCGTTACTGGAATCGCCTGGCAAATCCAAAACACAGAAAGATAAGTCAGGTTTTTAAGGTTTCTCGGCTTAAATAAAGCTGTCTGGTCAACGGCTTTGACCTCTGGTTTTATTTCCTCAAGCTCAATTCCCAAACGAACACGGCTCAGCTCGGCCTCCTCATTGCGCCCTTTGCTTCTCAGCCATTGAACAGACTCCGGTGCGTTAAATCGTGCGGCTCCTAAGATCAGTCCGATGATGCAGGGAATCGCAGCAAAAGCTTCCCATGGAAGATCTGCTTTTACCGTCAGATAAGCACAAACAGCCGCGGCTATCGCACCGATGAACCAGGCTGTCATCAAAAACACAAGGCGTTTAGCACGAAGTACTTTGGGAGAGTTCTCAGACAGCATAGCTTGTGCAATCGGGGAGTCACCTCCAATCGCCAAGCCAAACAAAAATCTTGAAATAAACCAGCTCAGAGAACCGAAACTCATGAATTGAGCAATCGATAAAACAGCCACAAACCAAGGAACCGTTCGGAAGAGAACCGCCCTTCCGTAAACGTCGGCGATTTTGCCAAATCCCATGGAGCCGATAAAGCTTCCCAATACATAGGCTGTTGCTACAAGTCCGAGTTCCAGCGCTGTGAACTGAAAAACGCTTTGAGCAAGAAGAAAAATAAAGCCTTGGGATGTCAGGACAAAGCCGTCCATAAAGGCAGAGCCTGTCGCCGAAACCCAAAGACGACTACCGCTAAAATTTTCTTTTCTCTCAATAACCTGCATTTTTTTCTTAGCGATATCAAGTTGTCAGGAACGGTTGAGCCGCAGCAAGATTGCTTCGGACATGATTGGTTTTCAACCAGGTTTCTTTACTTTAACCCACCATTCGTACTTCGTCACTAGTGGTTGCTCCGTAAACGCTGCGCGGCAGCGTGAAGAGTTTTTACCTATTGCCTAAAAGTCGGAACTTACCCAGCAATAAAGAATTTGTAGATCAGCGAGACCATCAAAATAACCAAAACAATATAGAGAATATTGCGGACAAATTTTCCGCCGATCTTGATGGCGTAGTAAGCCCCTACTCTATTGCCCAACATGCTGGCAATAGCGCAGGGAATGGCGATCTCATAGCAAACCGCCGCTCCGGAAGCAAAAGTCAGGAATGCAGCAAAGTTGGCCGCGATATTAAAGGCCTTGGCAGTACCCGAAGATTGAACCATGCCGATCTTTAGAAACACATGCAGTGCAATCAAAAAGAACGTTCCGGCGCCGGGACCGAAAAATCCTTCGTAAAAACCAATTAATACACCGATGAGAACAACGCGAAGCCAGAAATGATCTTTGGGAAGTTCGCCTTCTGTGAGTTTGAAGCCGCCGGTGAGGACCGTAAACAGAATTCCGAGCGGCAGCATGATCACAATGACCTTGCCCATGGTTGCGCCGTCAATCTGAAGCGCGCAGAAAGCACCAAAGGAAGCTCCTGCCATCGCCGAAAGAACGCCGACCGGGACAATCTTCTTCAAAATGAGATTGCTTCGCCAAAAAGTCCAGAGCGCAACAACCGAGCCGATACTTGTCGCAAGCTTTCCTGTTCCGAGCGCCATATGAGGAGGCATACCGATCAGCAGCAGAGAAGGAGCCGTAACAAACCCGGCACCGCCTGCAATCGAATCAATAAATCCTGCAACGAAGAAAGCGACGATACAAAATATCAACACGCCAAATGTTATTTCCATGGGATCAGCCGGCTTGGTATTTTTATTAATAAAGGCTTAAGTTTACCTAACTTCGGGCGGATTAATCCGTTTTACACCATGGTTTGAGGTTTCGAAACGTGGGTGATTACTAGATCATGAACTAAACTTTACCTTTCCTCAGTTTGAGTGAATTGTCCGTTTTTTAGCGAATTTTTAGGTTAATTTGCTTAAATAAATAAAGGGAATTTAGACTAAAAATGACAAATGCGTTAGCCCCGAAAACCCCCATATTAAAGGGTGTCATAACGGAAGTCCTTGATGACGGGAATGCAGGAAAAATTAACTGCGGGCACGGCAACATCTATACCTTTGTATCCGACCAGTTAGAAACAGGTTATTTGCCTGTTTTAAAGGATGTTGTTGAATTTAATTTAATTGAAGACCAGCCCTTCGCTATTCGCCTGTTTCATCGTTCGCAGGCACTCCATAGTTCCGGCAGCAGCGGAGCCAGTGTTGATCTTCGCGTAAAATGTCCGCACTGTGGAAAACCTATCCTGCCTAAAGCTGAATTCAAAGAAGGCCGCCTCATCGCTACGCACTGTCCCGAATGCAATGCCGAATTAGACAAAATCGAACGTCCGCCGAAAACGACTTTTTTTACATGGCTCATCGCCATTTTGGCTGCGCTGATCGTCGGCGTTGTTGTTTACGGAATTTTTGAACCCAACTTCTAGAACAAAGCGGCTGAACCTTTCAGCTCAACCGCTTTCAACTAAAACTAATCGGGATCTTCCTTGGTTATTGGCAGTTTCGTCACCAATATCTGGTCGATTCGATTCATTTCCATATCGATCACTTCGAATCGATAGCCCGCATATTCAACCTTATCAGTTAATTTCGGAATCTTGCGGAGCATATACATCATGAAGCCGGCAATGGTTTCATAAGTTTCTTCATCCGGCATCTTTTCGATTTCAAAGGTTCGCTCTACATCTTCAATCGGGGTTGAACCGTCCAGCAGCCAGGTTCCGTCATCACGCTGGACAATGTATGAGTTCTCCTCGGTTTGGACGAGACTGCCCATCACTGTACTCATGACATCGCCCAAAGTAATGATGCCGACCGTTAAGGCATATTCATTGACAACTGCTGCAAAGTCCCTGCCCTGCTTTTTAAACGTATCCAAAGCTTCGGATAACGAAAGAGAGTCGGGGATCATCGGGATGGTTTTAACCAGTCCTTTCTCCTTCAAAGAGAATTTGTCATTTTCCAGAGCTTTGCAAAGTAAGTTCTTGGAGTCGACATAACCTAATACTCGGTCAATTGTCGAATCACAAACAAGATACTTGCTGTGCGGGTTGCTTTCGATTAATGGGCGAATCTTCTCAAAGGTATCGCTGATTTTGAAATACGTAACGGAGTCGCGAGGCGTCATTGCACTCGTGACTAAGCGGTCTTCCAGAGACATAACGTTTTCAATCGCTTCTTGCTCGCTGCTGTCCAACAGTCCGGCTTCGGTTCCGGCGCCGACGGTAGCCAGAATATCCTCGCTGGTAATCGTTGTTTCGTTCTTTGTCGGCAATCCCATGAGTTTAAGGATGCCGTTGCTTATCTCTGTTAACAGCCAAACAAACGGTTTAAATAGCCAGATTAAAAACATCATCGAACCGATGAGCATCAAGGCCAGAGGCACTGGCTTATTTAATCCGATACGTTTAGGAATCAAGTCTGCAAACAGCACGAAAATCATCGTAATCGTAAAGAACGAGCAGAAGAATCCCAAGGAAGAAGCCAGCTCAGGAGAACAGAAATAAAGGAACAGCTTCTCAAAGAACGGGGAAAAAAGTGTCTCGCCGATAATACCGCCCAAGATGGCAATAGCATTTAGGCCAATTTGAATCACCGAAAAGAACGGGCCCGGTTTAACTTGAAGATCAAGTACTTTTTGAGCTCGTTTGTCCCCCGCATCCAATGCTTGATGTAATTTAACTTTAGGGGACGCAGCTAGCGAAATCTCTGCCATAGAGAAATAGCCGCTGAAAAGAATGAGAACAACAATGGCGATAATTCTAGTTGTTAAGTCCATTTCCATGGGCTGCACCTTTTAGGGAACAAGACAATCTATCTAATATAGACAAAGTATGAAGTTAAGGGGTTGGATTTGATTTATTTTGAGGATTTACAAGGGAATGACCCAAACTAAAACTAAAGAAGAGTTGCTTAGCTTGCTAATTAAATGTGCGCAAGAAAACTTTACCTTTTGAAAAGCTCAATTGGATCGCTCTGAATTAAAAAGGGAAAAATCTAAGAATTTACCCACTCTTCAGCCCCGAAAAGCTCGGTAATTTCTAAGCTTCTGACATTAATTTCTCTCGAGCGAAAAACTCTCCAACATTACCTTCATATAGTGTAAGTCCGAATCAGCCCCGCTTGCGCGGGGAACTCATGGGTTGGTATTGCGCGATGAAATCTCCTGACGGTTCATCCCCGCTTGCGCGGGGAACTCAGGATCAGGCTGAAAAATTGCAAAATTAGAGTACCAAAAGTTTAAAAATCATACTAAATCCTTTTATTTCAGTGGAATAGAAGGATTTTTTGTGCTATACTAGATTACCTATTGGATAATCTATTTCAATCATGAAAACGCCTAAGCTTCCACCGCTCATCATTAAAAAGAGCCCTTCGGCTTTCTACGTTTACACCTACAAGAACAAGTGGGACTCTGAGAAAAAGAGAAGTTATCGAGCCAGCTTCAAGAAGGTCGGCACCGTTACTTCAGGCGAGAAGGAAGGCAGGATCCGCTGGGATGACCATTTTTTAGCTGAGCGCCCGGAATTAAGGGACTTTATCTGTGAACGCAAAGGTAAGGACTATGTCTTTACTCCCATGAACGAAGGCGGTTTTACACTTTCTCAGGCAATGGAAGTCAAACAGCTGCACGCGGGAGCAACGTGGGCGCTGGATCAGCTCGTTGCGCAATCTCCTATTGGAGGAGCTCTTAAAAGAGCCTTTCCTCAGCGACGGGACTATCTAAAAGTTTTATCGGTTGCGTACTTCATAATCCTGAATCAAGACAACAATATTTCTAAGTATCCGACCTTTGCCGAAGCAACCCGTCTGCCGTGGGGAGCGCCTTTGCATCCCTCCTCAATAGGCAGGATTTTTAGAAAAATCAAAAAACAACAGATAGAAAATTACTTCTCTGCTGTCCAGGAAGGCTTAATAGAACAGAAGAAAAAAGCTGGGGACGATGACAAGCTGACATTGGCTTTAGACTCGACTTCTATTTCCAGCTACGCTAATAAACTGCCGAACGTAGAAAGAGGCAGAAATAAGGACGAGGATAACCTTCCTCAAATTAATCTGCTGATGTTGGTTGAGTCCAAAAGCGGTCTGCCCATCTTCTATCGAACCTACGACGGAAACGTCCCGGATGTACAAACCGTCAGACGAGTTATCGCCGATAACTCCAGACTAGGCATCCAAAATGTTGTCCTTGTGTCTGACCGCGGCTACAGCGGCACAAAAAACATCAATGACTGTTTGAGAAATAAAGTCGGATTTCTGTTCAACATGAAATGCGGGGTGTCAGGCAGTCTTACCCAGGAACTCATTGATGAAGAAAGACTCAATCTCCAGGACTTAAACCGAAGGGACTGGTATACACAGGTCTTTCAGGTGACAAAGAAAATCAACTGGATTTACGAGCCTAGTCCTGTAAAAAACCAGAGATCCACAAAAAAGACACAGGAAACCGCGGAGCTTTACTGGCACATCTACTTCGATCGACAAATTGCTGAGAACGCCAGACAAGGACTGTTCGAGAGAATCGATCGCGTACAGGAAAAGATAGCCAACGGTAAGGCGCTTGATGAAAACGAACAAACCCTATTAGAAGAAGTCTTTGAAAAACATGAGAAGGACGACGTCGTCCACTACACCGTCGACAATAAAAAGGTGGACCAAAAGCTCCGCTACAAAGGCTATCGGGTGCTTGTAAGCGACGAAATATCCGATGCCAGAAAAGCTTGGTGCGCTTACCAGGAACGATGGATCGTTGAAGATACGTTTAAAACGCTCAAATCTCGCTTGGGCTGCTCTCGAAATCGAGTCTCTGATAACGAGTCATTAACCGGCAAAACATTTGTGCAGTTCTTGGCGACCTCTATTGCAATGATCGTCAGAACGAGATTGAGAAAATACAGTGAAGAGTGCAAAAAGAACAGCGCACTGCCGATGGTTTACGACGGAGACTGCAGAGTTCTGGACTCTTTGAACAATGTGATGCAGACAAGATTCTGCGGAGGTTATTACTTTGGAGAGATTGCCGGAAAAAGAAGGAAGTTATTTGAAGCCCTCGGGGTTCCTGTCCCTGACGCTGAGCCCGAAAAGGAACAGGATTACGAAGATGAAGAAGAAACAGAATTCTAGAGAGGTCGCCCTTAGTTCAGAGGTCGGCCTCTGCTAGATGCTCTAAACCCTGCAATATTTCAGTTTCGCTTTGGGGCTCTTTACCTAAGTGCCTAGCAAGCCAGCAACATAAGCAACGCAATGACTAATTTAAGCAGCCATTGTTTGCCACGCTTTGCTATACTAGAGGCATGAGACTTAAACCTAAGCATGATCTCATTCTTTAAGGCGGCTCCGGAGTGCAATCCGAGAGCCGTTTTGCTTGGTTTCTTCACAGACTGGAAAGGTTACCAGCAACTTCCCAATTCCATTCTCGTCATGCTCTACCGAGTTTGGTTTTTGCATTTTATCAAATCGGGTTGTCTGTAATTTTTGAATAAGCCAGCAAAAAAATAAGACCCGCACAGTGCAAATCAATTCTTTTAACAAGTCCTCTAAAAACGTGAAATAATTAACGAAATAAAGTTTGACGATTAGTTCGTAAACGTCTGCACAAGAAGTCCCGCCAAGATTTTTTGATTAAAGCGTTATGAACTTCTTTAATGCAGCCGGGCTTCCTGCCTGTTGGGATTTCCCGCAGGTCAACCTGTCATTTCCCTTTTCTAAAACAAACCTCCTCACTGCCGTAAAAGCCGCCTCGAGCGTCAGCAACATCTGCCCGGAGGAACCTCATGGACTTTAATCTAAGAGTGCTCGGGGCAGAAACCGTCATGGTTGACAGCCGTTTGGCGGTTAAGCTCGCCGAAGGAGAACTGCTCCAAAGGAACGGCGAAGAACTGCCCTTTGAGAAAGAACTAAATTCTTTCATTCGCCGCTATTCTTTTATCGGTCTCGATCCCACGGTGCAGTCCGCGTCAAAGTGTGCCGTTACCGGTAAAACCTCTCAATGCGTAGCCGTGACTGTTAAACCCAGAGAGATCATGCTCTCTGAAGAGGCTTATTACCGTCTTCAAGAACCGGAAACCGCAGAAAGCATTCAAAAGGAACACTTGGGAAAGTCCAAAGACGGAACCCCTGTCCGGCCTTTGTATGAAGTTCGAGCCGATTATGCAGACAACCCTTCTCTGTCAGAAGAAGAAAACCGCTTTATAGACAGAATCCGACCTCGGGAATATTGTTTTGAAGCTAATAATGCTTCTGAAGCGACACTCGCTTTGGGAGGTCATGAATACGCCTTTTTCAGCAGGATCTATCAGTTTCTCAAAGGAGAAAAAGAAGCGGGAGTTATTGAAGACATCAGCTCCCGCGCAGTCTCTATGCCGAGATTTTCCGATTTCTGCGGCGTTCGGTACGGTAATTTGTTTATCAAGACCGATTTCGTTAAGAATCCCGTTACCTCCTGCATTTATGAAAAAGATAAAAAGGCATGGAACTTAACGCTCGATCCGAAGAAACTTTTGAAGTACGACCTCGGGGAAATACAAAAAAACGTCCAAAATCTTCTTGAAATCAGTTACCGTCGGCTGACCAAAATCGAAAATTTCTGGACTACCGAGGCATTGCCGGAGGTGAAGAAATTCTTCGACCGCTTTAAGGGCGATTCCGTCTATCTACAGGTCGGTGATGAAGACAGCTCGCTTGAAACCGTTATTCTCAAAAACTGCGACCAAAAGGTTTTTGACAAACTTCCTTTAGAGGAAAAAATCGGGATCGACTTTCACCGTTTTCATCCGAAAATAAATTCCGACGAGATTACACCTCCCTCTCTGGACGACAAACCCAATTGTGCTCTGAAGGTCGGTTTTTTATTAAATGAAAAGGAAGCATCAAAGCTGCCTGAAGCAATCCGGGAATTGGTTAAAAGAATATCGGATGTGGATGTCAGACATACCGTTGAAGACGATAACACGCTGCGCTCATTTGTAAACCATGACAAACAGCTCCTTCAGGAATTGTTTACTGAAGCTGCCGAAAAACAAGGAGTCGGCACGAAAGAGCTGAACCTTTTTTCCGGGAGCAATCCGGTATTGAAAGAAAAACTTGAAATTTCTTACGGTTCAATGTCTTTGCTTCTGGACAACCCCTCTAAGCCTCCGATTTCAATTTCCGGCATTCAGCCTTTCAATGAAGAAAAAGGCTGTTATGGAGCCGAATACGTTCCCCGTCATCTTTACGGCACCAAAGCCTTAAAAGATGCGTTTGAGCAACTGGGAATGGAAGACAGTAAACCCTTCCCGTTCTCAGACGCGGCGCTCAAATCCGGCATTGACAGGAAAGTAATGGATGAAGCCGCAGAAATCGTCAGGAAAACCGTGAAAGAAGACATCGAAGACTTCAGGTTTTCCTTTGAGAGTCAAAAACTCTTCATACCGAAAGACGCCAAAGATTTTACGGATGCGCTGCGCTTCACCGTCGAAGTCAAATCCGTAGAGTTTGCAAAAAAGATGCTGGAACGCAGAAAGGAAGCCCCTCTGAGCAAGGAGCAAAGGGAAAGCATTGAACGGGTCGTCGGCAGTTTTTCGCGGGCTAAGGAATTTCAGGAACATCCGCAATTGTCTGAAGCTCTGAAAAACAAGTTGGAAGAAAAGTTTAAAGCAGCCGAGAAAGCAGGTATCAGGCTCGATCTGCGTCACAAGGACGAGCCCAACAAAAAGTCCCAAGATTTTGAACGTTAAAGGTCAAACAAAATGAAATATGAAGAAAAAATCGAATACGCGGAACCGGTCGTTATTGAAAAGCGACTCATGCAGCAGCTGATCGACCCCGGCACGGATGTCCGCCCGCTCGATGCTAAGGCAGCCGAAAAGTTTCTCGCCGAGTATGAGGTGCTGAGATTTGAGAATCCGCTGGAAACTCAAATTTGCAAGCCTTTCGGCGGAGAAAAAGAAACCGAATGCGTCACAGCTTCAGCGGTGAAAAAGGAAACCATCAAAGAGATTGATGCGTTTGAGCACGACTTGGACGAAACAATACAAAGCCGATTGCGAGCCGAATACCTCAAAGAATGCAAGTCCGGGAAGGAAATCAAACCTCTTTTCGGCGTCGATATTGAGTATGAAAACATTCCGTGGAACAACCCGCTCGATGAAGAGGAAATGGATTATTTGAACCGGATAACGCCGACGTCCTTTGTGCTCGATCCGAAAGCCGAACCGAACAGAGTCGATATGCTGGACTCGGCTCTGGTAACAAAGTTCGGCGCGTTTCTCAAAAAGAAAAACGGAGAAATCGAGGATGACAAATATTACTGTGCCCCGGAGTTTCGCAGAAATGAGGTGTGTTATTACGGCACGTTAAGACTTCGCCTCTATGAGGCCGGAGATCAGGTGAAATCGTTTGGAAATTGGAACGAACAAACGAAGTCTTGGAGCGGAGTTTTTGATCTTTCTCAGTTGAATTTTGATGACAAGAAAGACATTGAGTACGCTCTGAAAGATCTCCCCGAAAAGCTATTGCGGGAGAAAGTTTTTCATGGCGCCAAAGAAGACGAACTTTTCTGGCGGGAAAACATCACTGCTCCGATTGAACAAACGCTTAATCTGCTTAAAGAACCGAAACAAACAATCAAGCTTCAAGTAAAAGAGAAGGATCAAAGCATGGCGGATGTGTTGGAGCGGGATATCCGTGAAAAAGCCGAGGAGCGATGGAAAGCCATTGAGACCGAGCGCAATCAGTCCAAAGCAGTTTTAACACCGGAAAACCGAAAAGTTTTCGACGTTCTTTTCGGAGCTTATATCGCGACCGAAGAACTACAAAACCATCCTAGGCTGCAAAGTGCGCTTGAAAAGCGGCTGCTCGGGATGTTTGTTGCAGCTCAGAAAAAAGGCGTCTCCCTCGAACTCAATGAATATTCAATGGACGCTCCGAGCAGAAATCAAACAATCATTCAGGTCAAGCAGCCCACCCGAGACCGGGAAAAACAATAAGAACAGGAGGAGAAGATGGCAATCAGTTTTAAAGAACAAATTGACAACTTCAGCGACGATTTTTACATCAATACGGCCTACATTCCATATATCGTTAACGGGCCGGAGTGCGCAGACGGTTTGTCTGCTGATGAGCTGAAAAAGATTGACGACTTTCTTGATAAATGGTCATACGTCGATTGTTCGGAAGAAATGCTCGACTCCCCTGACTTCGGAGAATGCCACATTTGCGGTATGCAGGCAGCGGTGACAAAGGCCACATTCATCAATAAAGAGGCCGTCCGGGAAGAAGAGCTGCGGAGAGAAACCGATGAGAAATTATCGGAGCTGTCCTCGGAAAATACCGAAACCTTTAAGCAGGTCTATGAATCCCACGTTTCGCGTCTCGAATTTAAAGAGCATCCCCGCATGAAGGAAATCTTCAGGGCAAAACTCGCGGATGTTTTTGTGGACGCGGAGCGCAGAGGAATTGTTTTAAAGCCCGAGGAACGCGCCGTTGACTCAAATCTCAGCAAACCAGACCGGAAAGATATGGAGAGATAGCATGGCCCGATTATTGCCCGAACAGCTTGAATTTGACTTTTTTGCACCTCCTTCCGAACAGGTTAAAAAGCCGGAGAAAAAGACTGTATCAGCTGCATTTAAGGATACGGATATTTTGAAATTTCAATTAAACAAAGACGGCAGCCGCAAACTGGAAGACTTCGGAGAAAACCTGAACAATACAAGAAAAGGAAGGTCGGTTCACAAAAAAGGCGACCCTTATCAATTTCTCACAGCATCTCAGGATGACATTGAAGAACGACTGGCTACAGAGTCGCTGGATAGAGTCTGGTCTAAAGAGGCCGTTTTTGATCTGCATAAGCAAAATCCGAAAGCAGCGGCTTGCCTTTGGATTGTAAGAGCTTCATTAAACGGACGGAGGCCCCCGAAAAGCTCAAGCAAGTACGGGCGTTACAAGTACATTGCTTCGACCGCTATTGCCCTGCATCGTCAGGTTGTAACAGGAGAACTTGCACCTGAAGCTGAAGTCGAAGCCTTTGATCGTTTTTATGAAGCGCGGGATAAATATGAAATTTTCTCCCACATTTCTCCGAAGTACTGGCCTTTTATCAGTGCAAACAGCGTTGGAAACGCAAAAGGCATTTGTGTGTGGAATGCCTACAAACTGTCTGACGACTCCGACATCAATTCCTACCGGTTCCAATGCACTTTACCGGGAAGATCCGACAATGAACACTTATGTCTAAAAGACTCTGAGGGGAGGCTTTTCCCCTACTATGCCGTGGCGGTCGGTCACACTGAGAAAGAATTTGAAGAAAATATTGAAAAGCAGCTTAACGCAACTTTCGGAAGGCTGCTTAATTCACCCAACCAAGCCGAAAAAGCACAGGAATCCAAGCCCAAACCTGAATTACTCGTAAAGCTGTACGGACGCGGTATCCGCAAGACTCATACTTACGAGGTTTACGGAAAATCCGGCTCGATTGAGTTCCAGCTTACCGACAAGATTGCTTTTGAATCCGATGACGCTTTCTGGAAGTATGTTAACGAACACAGAGCCGAGCTGGAAGGAAAATACCGAGCCTTCAGAGAAGAATTTTCCAGAAGCGAAAAGGATTGGAGAAGCGGCAATCCGATCAGAGATCGAGTGGGCCCGGACTACCGTCAAGGGAAGGACGCCACACCGGAAATGTTTCAAGAGACCTTCGGATTCCGAGGCGTTGAATTCGGAAATTGGGTCAAACAAGGCAAAAACGGCAGAGAGCGCCAATGGATGCTCAACAATGCCTACGATTCTCTTATGGATCTGTCGAAGATTTTGGACATTCCGCCGAAAGCCGTTGCTTTGGATAATGAGCTGGGGCTGTGCTTTGGTTCCCGAGGCTTCGGCAGTGCCTCTGCTCACTACGAACCGTCCAACCGCTTGATAAATCTCACTAAAACCAAAGGCTACTCAAGCCTTGCGCACGAATGGTTCCATGCGCTCGATCACTATTTAATGAGAACAAATTACAAGGAGATTCAAGACCCGAACACCCGGTATCTCAGCCAGCAGGTGGACTCCGACATTACGTTCCAATTAACGGACGAGGCAAAGAAAGAAATATCCAAGCGCGCCGAAGCGGTTTACCGGTCGGCTTACTGGACACCCGCGCACGTCCAGTACAAATTAAAAAACGATCCGAAAGTATTTGAGCAAGCGGTTAAGTGCGCTCAAGGCGACATCGACTCCTTCAGCATCGAGCTCAATTATCAGGAGCGCTCGAACTCACCCGCAAAATCAATTACGTTTGAACTTACCCGCGAGGACATTAAAGTTAAAGAGGTCGGCCAAAACGACGTTATCCGCTTCCCGCTTCACGATGCCTGGGCCGAAACCATCAATGCCATCCGTGAGAGCGATATGCACAAACGCATGACGCACAAGAGTGAATATTGGCATTCAAAAGTAGAGGAAGCCGCACGCAGCTTTGAGGGGTTCGTTGAGCTGCGCTGCAAAGAAATCGGCATTACAAACGACTTTCTTACAAACGGAGCCTACACCGAAAAGACTCTCGGCAAAGAAGGTTTTTATCCGTACTTAGACGGAAAAGATGTTGAGAAAGTCACGAACGGATTCAAGAGAATTTTCAAGGTCATTAA
>OGHR01001010.1_pt1 | contig 17127 bp, 17 predicted proteins | sample 1571621 | NCBI WGS metagenome assembly OGHR01 (sample SAMEA2582038, study PRJEB24529) | metagenome | biome: Human gut stool | place: China | collected 2011
GGTAGATGGACATTCGAATCCGCAATACTATATTTACGCCATAGTTACAGAGGATGATGCTGATTTTGATGAGAATACAGATGAAGATGATGTTATTTATGGTGATGTTATCCGAGTGGACGCTGTAACAAAAGAATGTGTTTATGACACAGATGTGTCTGGTATTGATTAAGTGAGCAGGACAGCGCATTCCAATATTCCAATAAGCATTGACTTTGATAGAGAACGACAGAAAGCGAGCGACAGAGATGAGTGATACATACTATAAACCACTGAAAATTGCAGAGAATATTTACCATATCTATGAACCGGGCAATGTTTATACAACATTGATTATAGGCGAGGAGAAAGCATTGCTGATTGATACAGGTTATGGATTTGGTGATCTGGCAGCATTTGTGAGAACGCTGACAGACAAACCTCTGGAAGTGGTGCTGACACATGGACATACAGATCATTGCGGCGGCAATTATGAATTTCCGACGGTTTATATGAATCTGATGGATGTACCGACTTATCTCTGGTATGAAGCAACGCAGAAGAGATTGATTGTTGAAAAGTTTAAGAGGGACCGGTCTGCGGCCGGTCTCCCTCCTGTGTGGCCGGATGATTTTGATGAGAAAGCCTGGGAACAGCAGCATACAAGACATTTTGAACCGTTGAAGAATGGACAGATCTTTGATCTGGGCGGACGAGAAGAAGAAATTATTTTTATGCCGGGACATACAAAGGGCTCTATTGTTGTATTTGACCATGAAACAGGACTTTTGTTTTCAGGGGACAATATCAGCGACAGTTTGTGGATACTGTTTGATACAAGTGCACCGTTGGCGGAATATGTAGCGCATCTGATGGATATCAAATTACTTCCGTTGACGGGAATTGTGGCCTCTCACAGAGATATTATTTTCCCGGTAACTATCATCAATGATCTGTTGAGGACCATCAGCTGCATTAATCCGCAGACGGATCGTGGCTTTGTTCATCCGAGAACAGGACAGAAGGCATTGAAGCATCGTGAGCCATGTGAAGCTGTTGAAAATATTCATTATATCTATGTCGTTTATGATGAGAATAAGCTTCAATAAAATGCCGGTTTACGCTTGACTAACTGTGTACCCGCGTACTATAGTATAGATAATCTCTTTGCACTGCATATATACAGTACAAACTGATCAGGCGGGGCGCACTTTTTATAAGCGATCGCAGCCGGGCCCTTTCGGGCAGCAGATGAATGAAATGGTGAAGCATCTGCGGGACAGTTGGTGTTCCGCAGGTGCTTTTTATGTTTATAAGCATCTGCCGCAGAATATGGAGAGAGCGAGTATTAGAATCGTTTCATTTCAGAACGGAGGGTGTTATTGATGAAGAATGTAAAAGCAAAGACAAATGAACAAATTGCGATGCAGGTATCAGCGAATAGTATTGCTGTGAACCTGATGTTATCTATTTTTAAGCTGATTGCCGGCTTGATGGCATCATCAGGAGCGATGATCTCAGATGCCATTCACTCAGCATCTGACGTGTTCAGCACAATTATTGTTATTATCGGAGTTAAGATTTCTGGTAAGGCATCGGATGAAGATCATCCATATGGGCATGACAGATTTGAATGTGTTGCTTCTATTATATTGGCTATTCTTTTAGGTGTGACCGGTGTCGGCATCGGTTTAACCGGTGTTCAGAAACTGACGGCTGGTCATTACGATACACTGGCAGTACCTGGAGTGCTGGCACTGGCGGCAGCCGTTATTTCTATCGTTGTCAAGGAGATCATGTATTGGTATACAAGAAATGCGGCCAAGAAGATCAATTCAGGTGCATTAATGGCAGATGCATGGCATCATCGTTCAGATGCATTATCATCTGTCGGCAGTTTTGTCGGTATTTTTGGTGCCAGAATGGGATTCCCGATGCTGGATCCTCTGGCCAGTGTTGTCATTTGTCTGTTTGTTGTCAAGGCAGCTGTCGACATTTTCAGAGATGCCATCAGCAAGATGACGGATAAATCCTGTGACCAGAAGACCGTGAATCAGATGCATGATTGTATCATGCATGTTCAGGGTGTAGAAGGCATTGACCTTCTGAAGACAAGAAGTTTCGGGTCAAAGTATTATGTAGATATTGAGATCAAAGCGGATGGTGATAAAAAATTGTGGGAGGCACATGCCATTGCTGAGAATGTCCATCATGTCATAGAGCATCAGTTCCCATTGGTCAAACATTGCATGGTCCACGTCAATCCGGCATAAAATAATAAATGCAGAATGCTGTGTTGTTTAAATGCGTAAGAAATGATAAAAAATTACTTAGACAGAGGTTTAGGTGAAACAGTATTGAAAATTTAATAGCGTGCGGTAAAAAGCTTTAGAATAGGCTTCAAAAAGGCCATTCAGACACAGGGGCTTCAACGGCGGCTGGTACTTAGGCAGTGTATTGTACTGCCTTATGTACCATTGCCAGACGTTGGCAGCGGAAGCAATCCTGTGACTGAATGGCCTTTTTGAAGCCTTTTTATGTCTGGGGCCGCACGCCCTGAATTTTCGTATTTTTTTCATGAATTTTACATAACCCTGGTTTTAGATTTTACATGGAAGTTTTATCTTTAATAGCGACACGAGAAGTCAAAGAGTTAAAAAGAAAAATCTCAAAGAAGGAGAAATAAGAAATGAAAAAATTTATTTGTACAGCATTAACACTTGCAATGGTTGTAGGAAGCCTTGCAGGATGCGGAAGTTCATCATCTAAAGAAACAACAGCAGCAAGCGGTGCCGCTACGGAAGCTGCCACAGAAGCAGCACAGACAGAAGCAGCAACAGGCGATTTTGATACAAGCAAAGAAATCAGTGTTAACTCACGTGAAGATGGTTCAGGTACAAGAGGCGCTTTCATTGAACTGTTTGGTGTAGAAGAGAAAGCCGCTGATGGTACAAAGGTTGATAATACAACAGTGGAAGCAAACATTACAAACAGCACCTCTGTTATGATGACAAGCGTAGCTGGTGATCCATATGCAATCGGTTATATTTCACTTGGTTCGTTAAACGATACAGTAAAGGCTGTTAAGATTGACGGCGCCGAGGCAACAACAGATAATGTTGCAAATGGTACATATAAAGTAGCAAGACCGTTTAATATTGTAACAAAAGACGGACTCAGTGATGTGGCAAAGGATTTTGTAGATTATATTATGAGTGCTGAAGGTCAGGATATCATTGAACAGAACGGTTACATCAAGATTGATCAGAATGCAGCAGCTTATGCAGGCAGTAAGCCTGAAGGTAAAATCGTTGTCGCAGGTTCCTCAAGTGTATCTCCGGTTATGGAAAAATTAAAAGAAGCTTATCTTGCAGTGAACACAAATGCGGATATTGAAATCCAGACATCCGATTCCACAACAGGTGTTACATCTACACAGGAAGGTATCTGTGATATCGGTATGGCTTCCAGAGATCTGAAAGATACAGAAACAGGTGTAACAGCAACAACAATTGCACAGGATGGTATCGCAGTTATTGTCAACAATGAAAACCCTGTAGAGAACCTGACAAGTGACCAGGTAAAATCTATCTTCACAGGTGAAACAACAGTCTGGGCAGATGTTCAGTAAGCAGTATTCGAGTCAATGAATTGGGGGCTGTCTTCGGACAGTCCCCATGTTTTAGGATGCAGGAGTATTTATGAAAGTTAAAGAAAAAGTAATGGAAATCGTTTTTCTGGTGGCGGCCTGTGTTTCTATTCTGGCAGTTTTACTGATCTGTGTTTTCCTCTTCTCAAGTGGTATTCCGGCCATTGGCAAGATTGGACCGCTGAATTTCCTTGGAGGAACTGTCTGGAAACCAAGCAATAACTTATTTGGCATTTTACCGATGATTCTCGGCAGTATTTATGTTACAGCAGGGGCCATCATCATTGGTGTTCCAATTGGTATATTTATGGCTGTTTTCATGGCAAGATTCTGCCCAGGCAGCCTGTATAAAATTTTGAAGCCGGCAGTAGAACTTCTGGCGGGTATCCCATCGATTGTTTATGGCTTCTTTGGAATGGAAGTTTTGGTGCCACTGCTCCGAAATACATTTGCGGTATTTAACTGCAAAGGTAATTCTATGCTGGCAGCATCCATTCTGTTAGGTATTATGATACTTCCCACCATTATCGGTGTTTCTGAATCCGCGATTCGTGCAGTGCCGAACAGTTATTATGAAGGATCTCTGGCATTGGGAGCAGATCATGAAAGAAGTGTATTCTTTGCGGTGCTTCCGGCTGCTAAATCCGGCATTCTGGCCGGCGTTGTCCTTGGTATTGGACGTGCAATCGGTGAAACAATGGCGGTTATCATGGTAGCAGGTAATCAGCCGGCGATGGCGCACAGTATATTTAAGGGTGTACGAACCATGACAGCCAATGTTGTCATTGAAATGGGGTATGCAACAGGTATTCACAGAGAAGCATTGATTGCGACAGGTGTTGTATTATTTGTATTTATTCTTCTGATCAATCTGTTGTTCTCAGTTATTAAAAGGAGGGAGAAATAATGAGTAAAGTAGACGGCGTTAAAGCAATTAATAAAGTCACTTTTGGACAGCGCCTGAAAGCTTATAAAAGAAGCAAATTATCTTTCCTTCTGGCAGTACTTGTTTTACTTTCAGCGATTATTACGATTGGTGTGCTGGGTTACCTGATATTTTATATTTTGATTAAGGGCGTCCCAAATCTCAGTCCAGACCTGTTCTCATTGACTTACACATCAGAAAATGTGTCCATGATTCCGGCGATCATTAATACGCTGATTATGACGATTCTGGCTCTTTTGATCGCAGTACCGCTTGGTATTTTCTCAGCTATTTATATGGTTGAGTATGCTAAAAAAGGAAATAAGCTGGTAGGCGTTGTCAGTGTGACAACGGAAACACTGGCAGGTATTCCTTCTATTGTCTATGGCCTTTTCGGTATGCTATTTTTCGTTACCTATTGCCATTGGAAATATTCTATACTGGCCGGTGCATTTACTCTCTCCATTATGATTCTGCCATCTATTATGCGTACGACGCAGGAAGCTCTTTTGTCGGTGCCGGATTCATTCCGTGAAGGTAGTTACGGACTGGGAGCCGGAAAATTGAGAACGGTTTTCAGAATTGTTCTGCCGTCAGCAATTCCGGGTATACTGGCAGGTATTATTCTGGCCATCGGTCGTATTGTGGGTGAAACTGCCGCATTGATTTTTACGGCAGGAACCGTGCCGGATATTGCAAAAAACCTGATGTCATCCGGACGAACACTGGCGGTTCATATGTATGTGTTATCCGGTGAAGGACTGCATACGGATCAGGCTTATGCAACGGCGGTTATGCTGTTGGTCGTTGTTATCATTATCAATGGATTATCCACACTGATCGCCAAGAAATTTACGAAGGCCTAGAAGAAAGAGAAAGGAATAGATATGGATAAATTTAATGTAGAACATCTTGATTTATATTATGGTGATTTCAAGGCGCTCAAGGATATCAACCTGAAGCTTCCGGCCAACGAGATCACCGCATTTATCGGACCGTCCGGCTGCGGTAAATCAACATTTTTAAAATCACTGAATCGTATGAATGATCTGATTGAGGGCTGCCGCATTGATGGAACGATCGAGCTGAATGGGGTGGATGCCTATGGCTCCGATATGAATGTTGTGGATTTGCGCACGCAGGTGGGGATGGTATTTCAAAAAGTAGGTATGGTTTTCCAAAAACCGAATCCTTTTCCGATGAGTGTTTATGACAATATTACTTATGGACCGAGAACCCATGGTATCCATAAAAAATCCCAGTTGGACGAAATTGTAGAACGCTCACTGAGAGGAGCCGCTATTTGGGATGAATTAAAGGACAGATTAAATAAGAGTGCTCTGGGACTTTCCGGTGGACAGCAGCAGAGACTTTGCATTGCAAGAGCACTGGCTGTGCAGCCGGATGTCATTCTGATGGATGAGCCGACGTCTGCTTTGGACCCAATCTCAACTTCCAAGATTGAAGATCTGGTTTTGGAATTGAAAAAAGATTATACCATCATCATGGTCACTCATAATATGCAGCAGGCGACCCGTGTTTCAGACAGAACCGTCTTTTTCCTGCTGGGTGAAGTGATTGAAGATGGCAAAACAGAAGAGCTCTTCTCTATGCCGAGAGATAAGAGAACAGAAGATTATATCACAGGGAGGTTTGGCTAATGCGCAATCGTTTCGATTTACAGTTAAAGCAGCTTAATGACGAAATTATTGAGATGGGTAATATGATTGAGAGAGCCATCGAAATGGGTGTTTATGCCCTGATTGGTCACGATACGGATAAAGCAAAGCAGACCATTGATTATGATATGGATATTGATCACATGGAACGCGACATTGAGGCACTGTGTATGAAACTCCTGCTCCAGCAGCAGCCGGTGGCAAGAGATTTGAGACAGATTTCTTCAGCATTGAAGATGATCACAGATATGGAGCGAATCGGTGATCAGGCCTCGGATATTGCGGAGTTATCGCTGCAACTGGGAGATGTATCTGATATTGATGAAATATCATTGATTCAGAAAATGGCCAATGAGACGATGATGATGGTTGTCCGCGGTACAGAGGCATATGTAACAAAAGACCTGGATGTAGCCCACAATGTTATTGATAATGATGATGTGGTAGATGATCTCTTTGATCAGATTAAAATGGCACTGGTTAAGCGTATCCAGGATAATCATGTAAAGAGTTTTGAGGCGGCGGATCTGTTGATGGTGGCTAAATACTTTGAACGTATCGGTGATCATGCCACCAATATTGCTGAATGGGTGATTTATTCTATTACAGGTAAGCATGTAGATGAGGCAGATAATTAAGCCGTGCAATGAGATTGCAGGAGAGATAAAAGAAAGGCGGGAGAGAATGATGATGAAGCGTATGTGGTATAAACTGAATATTCTGGCACTGAGAAAACATGTGCGTCCTGTCAGCTTGTTCCTGCTGGTGCATACACTGCTCTGGTGTGATCTGACATGGCTGATTTGTCAGATTGGATGCGATATCCTGGAGATACCAAAGGCATTATATCAGATGAATATCCTTCTGATCACAGCCTATGCAGGTGTCTTTGGCGGACTGATCGGCGGAATGATCTATCTGATGCATGAAAATCTGACCTGAATACAGAAAGGATGTCTGTAAGCAGAAACGAATTCCGTATTAGGATATGCGAGCGAGTCTTGAAATCATAAGAAACACGCTTCGTGAGTTTCTTATGATTATCGCGACAGTCGCCAAGGCCTCATGCAAGCATGGGCTTTGGCTCATTGCTTGCGTAAATAAAAGTGACCCGTATGCTGTGGAAATCACGGTATACGGGTCATTTTCAGATTGTTTGTAAAACACGGAAATCTGCGGAGCCTGCCATAAACCGGCCTATGATCATTCATTATATCCGTCCGGCAGAATGTACAGAGAATCAATGGAATGTTGTATGTAAGTGGTAGGAATAAAAGCATTCCTGGTTCCCGTGATATTCTGCACACAGCCGACAGCATCTGCCGTATCGCAGACAGGTACCGTAGATTTAAGCGTTAGTATGATTATAACATTTTGCATAGTAAATAGCAACGATTAAAATCATGAAGAATTATGAAAAATAGCCATATATCTGTGAAAAAAATAGCCATATATCTGTGAAAAGAGGTTGCATTTAGATGGAGCAACTGGTAAGCTAGAATAGGAAATGATAATGACAGATATAGAGACAACAAAGGAGTAGAGGAAAATGAAAAAGTTTATATCTGCAATATGTGTCATAGCGTTGATGATGCCGTCGACATTATCAGCTTTTGCAGATGCGGGAACAGCGGACAATCTGAGCGGACAGCAGGCTGTTGTGGTAGATGTCGCTGACAGTACGGAGAATGCCGCAGAAACGGAGACAGAAACAGTTGTTGAGACAGAAAGTGCTTCTGTTGTATCAACAGAGAAGGCTTCCGATACAAAAGCGACGTCAGATACATCAAAGGCATCTGAGACAGAGATTATGGATGAGACGGAGGATGAACCGGAAGTAGACCCGCAGTATGCAGATGATCCGCAGTATTGGAAGGAAATGAAGAAACAGTATGGTGTTGCAACAATGAGTGCAGTACCGGATGAGTATATACATAATTCCAGATTCTCAGACTGTGTTGTAAGATATGGTGTGGATGTATCCAGTTATCAGGAAGATATTGACTGGGCGAAGGCAAAGGACGATGGGGTTGAATTTGCTATTATCCGTGCCGGATACAGAGGATGGGGAAGTGCCGGCAATCCGGGCAAGGATCCGTACTTGATTAAGAATATTGAGGGAGCACAAGCCCAGGGCATCAGAGTTGGTGTGTACATTTATTCCCAGGCCATTACACCGGATGAGGCAAGGCAGGAAGTGGACTGGGTGATCGGATGGCTGCAGGGGCATCAGATCGATCTGCCGATGGTTTTGGATTATGAATATGCTGAAAGCTATGGCGCTTTAACAGGACGACTTTACAATGCGAATTTATCCCGTCAGGCAGCTACGAATGTGTGTCTTGCGTTCTGTGATTATGCAAGTCAGAAAGGCTATATACCGATGGTCTATGCGAACAAAGGGATGCTGGAGAATAATCTGAATGCATCTGCTATCAGCGAGAAGTATCCGATTTGGCTGGCACATTATACATATCAGACCGGATATACGGGGGATTATGACTTCTGGCAGTATAGTTCACAGACGACTGTAGATGGCATTCCTGGATCCGTAGATGGCGATTTCTGGTATGAAGATGCTGACAACTATGAAGTGACTTTAGACAACTATACAGCTCCTCAGTGCATGGAAGCCGGAGAGGGATTTTCTGTTGAGGGAAGAGTTTCCTCTGGATTGAAGTTGGATGCGGTTACAGTCGGTGTTTATGATAGAAATAATCATCAGGTAACAGGCGGAACTGCTTATCCGGGAACTTATACATACGATCTTTCAGCATTAGACGCATCAGTGAAGATCAGCGGCCTTTCTGGTGGTATGTACCATTATAAAGTAATTGTGCAGGATTCAGAGGGAGAGCATCAGATGCTGGATAAGGTTTTCTCTGTATGCAGTAACTCCCCGACGATTCAGGATGGTACTTATCTGATTGCATCAGCAAAGAACCAGAATAAGGTACTTTCTGTTGATAACAACAGAAATACATCAGGCACAAATATTTTGCTCTGGAATCGTGCGGAAATTCCATATCGCCAGTTCCAGTTTACTTATCAGGGAAATGGTTATTATAAGATTAAGAATATGGGCTCTGGGTTATATCTCTCAGCAGCAGGGCAGAGAGGTTCATCGGGAACCAATGTAGAACAATCTTCATCAGCAACCTTATGGCAGGTGCTGCCTGATGGTGCAGGCGGTTATTATATTGTTCCGAACTGTTCGTACACAAGCTGTTTGGATCTGTATACAGGTATACCTGATAATGGCAAGAATATAGACCTTTGGAATTACAATATGCGAGGATCACAGCGCTGGTATCTGATCAGTTCATCAGCTAAGCCGTCCATCAGCGGTCAGACTATACCGGGCAATATGCAGCAGGGATCGTCATTCAGCATTCGGGGCACAGTTTCATCAAGCGAGAAGATCACATCTGTGACAGTTGGTGCTTACGATACGAATGGCAGAATGAAGATTGGAAAGACAGCGCAGACAAATGCAAAGGGCTATAATCTGAAGAATCTTGATACAAGCATTAAGTTCGGCTCATTGCCGGCAGGTGCCTATCGTTATAAGGTAACCGTAAAGACAACCACTGGCACCTATACATTGATTAACCGGATTTTTATGGTGAAGAGCAATGGCAGAACTGTTTCTAATGGTACCTATCGACTGGTTCTGGCTCAGAATAAGAATTATGCCATTTCGGTTGATCGTGACGGAAAAACGTCGGGGACGAATCTTCTTTTGTGGGCAAATAGAAATGTTGCTTTCAGGCGATTTAAGTTCACCTATCAGAGCAATGGTTACTACACAATTAAGAACGAAGGTTCTGGTCTGTATCTTTCTGTAAAAGGACAGGGATCGGCATCCGGTTCTAATGTAGAATTGTCTTCATCAGCAACGCAGTGGCAGGTACTTCCGGATGGCACAGGAAGCTATTATCTGGTTCCGAAATGCTCCTCAACAAGCTGCCTGGATATGTACAGTGGTATTCCGGCGAATGGCAAGAATATCGAAATTTGGAATTATAATATGGGTAAAGCTCAGCGTTGGAGCCTTGTTAAATAACTGTTCAAAACTCACTTCCGAAATGCCATACATTTTGGAAGTGAGATACTTTGTCAGAGAATCAAAAGGATGGTGGGCAGATGATTACATCTGATGATATTCTATCCCTGAATTTTTATAACTATGGCAACCCTTTTACGGGAAGTTATCAGGGAATGCGATACCGTATCATCAAACAAAAAGAAGCAAAAGACGAAGAGGGCAATATCCTGAAGGAGGAAGGGCTTTTGGCAGTAATCTGGCCAGAGCCCTTTGCTTATGAAAAGACACAGGATGCCCTTAAGACAACACAGCTTTTTCCTTTTAGTGAAGAGGGAAAAGCGCAAGTAATTGAATGGCTGAATGCGTCATGGGAAAAGGGGATTTATAAGAATGAAACAATATGATGTGATTATTATCGGCGCAGGTCCTGGCGGTATTTATTCAGCCTGGGAACTGGCCATGAAGAAACCGGAATTGAAGATTGCCGTTTTTGAGAAGGGCAGAGAACTTGAGAAGAGAAAATGTCCGATTAATGGGGATACTGTCAAGAACTGTGTAGGATGTCCTTCCTGTGCCATTATGAGCGGTTTTGGCGGAGCCGGTGCATTTTCCGATGGTAAATACAACATTACCAATGAATTCGGCGGAACACTGCATGAATACATTGGCAAGAAGAAAGCCATGGAACTGATGAGGTATGTAGATGATATCAATATGAGCCATGGCGGCGAAGGCACCCGGATGTACTCAACCGGCGATACAAAGTTTAAGAAGATTTGCATCCAGAATAACCTGCATCTGCTGGATGCTTCGGTCAGACACCTTGGCACGGATGTGAATTATATTGTGTTGGAGCAGCTTTTTGCGGAGCTGAAAGACAGAGTGGATTTCTTTTTCAACTGTGCTGTGGAGCATGTAACAAAAGAAGGCGAGGGCTATGGCGTTCATACTTCGGATGAGAGCTATTTTTGCAAACAGTGCATTATTTCCGTTGGACGAAGCGGCAGTAAGTGGATGGAGACCGTTTGTCAGGAGATGGATATTCCAACGAAATCCAATCGTGTGGATATTGGTGTCCGTGTTGAATTGCCTGCCGTTGTATTTTCGGATTTGACGGATGAACTCTATGAGAGTAAGATTGTATACAGAACAGAGAAATTCGAAGACCTGGTACGTACCTTCTGTATGAACCCGAAGGGCGCAGTTGTAGCGGAAAATACCAACGGTATTGTCACAGTGAATGGTCACAGCTATGAAAATCCGGAACTTCAAACAGAGAATACGAATTTTGCGCTTCTTGTGGCCAAACATTTCTCAGAGCCATTTAAAGACAGCAATGGTTACGGTGAAAGTATTGCCCGCCTCTCCAATATGTTGGGCGGCGGTGTGATCGTACAGCGTTTCGGTGATTTGATTCGGGGAAGAAGAAGTACAGAAAAACGTATCAGAGAGAGTCTTGTGGTACCGACATTGTCGGCTACACCGGGAGATTTGAGCCTTGTCCTTCCGAAGCGAATCCTTGATGGTATCATTGAGATGATCTATGCACTGGACAAGATCGCTCCGGGTACAGCTAATGCAGATACGCTGCTTTATGGCGTGGAAGTTAAGTTCTACAATATGGAAGTCTCTATTGATGGGAATCTTGAGACACGGCATAAAGGGCTGTATATCATTGGCGATGGCAGCGGTGTGACACACTCACTGTCCCATGCATCAGCCAGCGGCGTATTTGTGGCAAGACGCATTATGGAAGGCATCGAATAAAAATCATATACAGAACAGTTCCGGCGGCCACGCTTAACAGCGTATTGCGTTTCCAGAGATGGAGGATGACAACACCTGCAATGGCGATGACGGCGGCAATGGTTTCGGTGCCGAGGACAGTCAGTGGACCCTTCAGGCAGTAGATAACCAGAACAGCAATAATAGCAGGCGGCAGTTTGTCGGCGATTTCTTTAAGGAAAGCCGGCATCTGCCGCTTTTTAAATACCAGAAACGGAAATGCGCGGATCAGAAAGGTGATACCGGATGCGATGGCAATCAGCAAAATGGAATGTCCTGTATTCATTACGGCAGCTCCTTTCTTCTTTCGGCCTGTGCAAAGGCTGTGACAAATAAAACGGTGATGATCAGTGCCGGCAGCAGGAAATTGCCTGAGCCGAAAATGAACAGACAGATAACGCCTGCCAGAAGCCCTGTAACGGCGCAGCGGCCGGCGGCTTTAGGATGGGCCAGCACCTGGTCCAACAGAATGACAACAAATAGTGCGGTCATGGAAAAATCAATACCGGTAAAGTCAAATGGCAGTACCTGACCAAGCAGAGCGCCGATGACAGAACCGATGATCCAGTAGCTTTGGTCAAACAGGTTGATAAGAAACCAGGCTGGTCGGTTCTTTTCCTCCGGATCTTCGTTTTTGCAGCTGCAGAGGACGGAATAAGTTTCATCCGACAGAGAAAAAATCATGTAGAGCTGCGTCTTCATTTTTTTGAAGGATTCAATAAACGACAGACCGTAAAAAACGTGGCGGCTGTTGACGAAAAGTGTCGTGACGGCGACGGTTAGGGGCGAAGCGGCTGAAGCCAGCAGCGGCACAAGGACAAACTGCATGGAGCCGGCATAAAGAAAAAGACTGATGCAAAAAGCCCATATAAAATTAAAACCGGCCTGCTGAAGCACAATACCGAAAGCGATACCGAGAAAAATATAGCCGAATAGGACGGGAAGGGTCCTGGAAAAAGCGTATTTTATATATTTCTTCATTTCTCTATTTCCTTCCAAATATACTTTACTTATCATAGCAAGTTAATGAGAAAAAAGCAAATAGATACATCTGACGATGGGGGAGATTGTCTCAGTTCATTTACAGAAGAAAGGGCTTTTTTTTATGCCCGGGGACTGGTACAATAGATACAAAACGGTATAAAAGAAAATGATATGGAGAGATAAAGAATGAGCGAAGTAGCAGAGATAACGATTAAAGGGCTTTCTGATCTGGCGGTGGGGACTTATCTGCTGGTGGATGTCAGGGATGCCATTTCTTTTGGCTATGGGGCCATTCCGGGCGCAGTCAGTATGCCGGATATTGTTGAGCAGGCTGAAGCCGGAAAGTTGGCAAAGGATAAGAAATATATATTATATTGCATGAAAGGCATGAACAGTGCGAGGCTGGTGCCGAAACTGCGCGAACTGGATTATGATGCCGTGAGTCTGTCGGGCGGTTACAGTGCATGGCTGATGGCAAGTTTTGGCGGTGATGACAAGCAGGAGGAGATTGAGAAGAGTCTCCGTAAAGGCCGTTTTCACAAAGCACTGTTCAGCAAGTTTGCCAAGGCAATCAATACCTATGATCTGATACAGCCGGGGGACAAGATCGCGGTCTGTATTTCAGGCGGCAAGGATTCCATGCTGATGGCGAAATTATTCCAGGAATTGAAACGCCACAACAAATTTCCATTTGAGCTGGTGTTCCTTGTGATGGACCCGGGATACAGTGAAGTTAATCGAAAGTTAATAGAGAATAATGCCCGGATTATGGGTGTGCCGATTACAGTTTTTGAATCCCAGATTTTTGAAGCAGTATATGATATCCAAAAGTCCCCATGCTATCTGTGTGCAAGAATGCGCCGCGGCCATCTGTATAATAAGGCAAAAGAACTTGGGTGCAATAAGATTGCATTGGGGCATCATTATGACGATGTCATTGAGACCATTTTGATGGGGATGCTTTATGGTGCTCAGGTACAGACCATGATGCCGAAGCTGCACAGCAGTAATTTTGAGGGTATGGAACTGATTCGTCCGATGTATTTGATTCGTGAGGAGGATATTAAGCAGTGGCGTGATTTAAACGGTCTGCATTTTATCCAGTGCGCCTGTCGCTTTACAGACACCTGCAGTTCCTGTCGTCCGGACGGCACATCGGCCTCCAAGCGCATGGAGATTAAGCAGTTAATCAGTGAACTGAAGAAAGTGAACCCTTTTGTAGAGGGCAATATTTTCAAGAGTGTGGAAAATGTCAATCTCAGCACGATTATTGCCTATAAGCAGAACGGACAGGTTCATCATTTCCTTGATACTTATAATGACCAAAAGGAATAGGAGGAAGCAGGATGGCTTATAAAATCATATGTTACGGTGACTCCAATACTTATGGTGCCTGCGGTTTTGCCGGCGGACGACATCACGCAGATATCCGATGGACTGGCATCCTTCAGAATTCTGGTTTATATGACGTTGTGAATCTGGGGGAGAACGGACGGGAGATTCCGTCGGATCAATGGGAACTGAATGAATTGGCGGAGATTCTGCGCCGGGAGGGCGATTTTGATCTGCTGACGGTGATGTTGGGAACCAATGATCTGCTGACCATGGTTCGCTCCGGTAGTGCCAAGGTGGCCGTGCGGATGGAACAGTTCCTGACAGAATTTCTTCAGGTACAGCCAATGGTCTGCAGACCGGAACAGGTGCTTTTAATTGCGCCGCCGTCTACGGCTCTTGGTGAGATGGCGCCGTCATCCAATGGTTTGGATGAGGCTTGTCGTGAGCTTGGGGATTATTATGCGGATATTGCAGAGAAACTTCATCTTCATTTTGTTAATGCATCTGTCTGGCCTGTCGAACTGGGGGCTGACGGGGTACATATGACGGCAAAGGGGCATCAGATTTTTGCCAAAGAATTGAAAAAGGTATTGGCTGACATTTTCTAAATACAATGTCCCCGCTGTCCGGTGGGCAGCGGGGGGTATGAATGTCGGTCAATACCTTTTTAAACGACTATAAATTTATTGCATCACACCAACTTCATCAGGAACGATGACGTCAGCATCTGTACATGCCAGAATATCTTCGACTGTATATCCCGGCGCAACTTCGCGGAGAACGAGACCTTCCGGTGTGACTTCAAAATAACATCTTTCAGTAACGATATCTGTGACGCACTGATAGCCTGTCAGAGGCAGTGTACATTTCTTAAGAATCTTGGACTGACCGTTCTTCTCGCAGTGATCAGTTGCAACGATAATCTTCTTGACACCGGCACAGAGATCCATGGCGCCGCCCATACCAGGAACAAGTTTGCCAGGAATCGTCCAGTTGGCAATGCTGCCTTCCTGATCGACCTGCAATGTACCAAGAACAGCTGCGTCAATGTGACCGCCGCGGATGAACATAAAGGAAGTTTCGTTATCATAAACGCTTCCCCCAGGAATGATGGAAGCAGGCTGACCACCGGCATCGATACAGTCGATGTCAACGTCGTCCCAGCTTGGAGAAGGACCACTTCCGACCGTTCCGATCTCGGCTTCAAGCCAGAGCTCTACGCCTTCAGGAAGATAGTTCCCACACATCAGAGGAACATCGATACCAAGATTTACAAAATCACCATTTTTAAAGAATTTCGCGCAGCGGGATGCAATGAGTGCGCGTCCGGTTAATTCTGCCATTACTTATTCCCTCCTTCTGCTTTTTCTCTTGCTTTGGCTTCTGCCTTAGCCTTTGCACGCTGCCACATTGGACACAGTGGGCGTTTCTCGCCTGTGCGCACATAGACCATATCAACAATAGGTGCAGGTACGTGAATCTCTTCAGGTCCAAGTTCACCGACTTCTACGATTTCTTCTACTTCGGCAATGACAAAATCACCGCCGAGAGCGAGGCTGACACCGGTACCGGCTGTTGCACCGCAAACAGAAGTGATGACCATCTTGCTCATGCGTTTCAGGCCATCTGCAACCACACCGACTTTGCTGATCAGGCCATCCATATTCACTTCGCCGCCTGCCTGAATCAGTCCATAGAAATAACCGATATCACCGCCGGCGGAAAATGCACGGTCTGTACCTTTTAATACAACAACTTTTACATTCGAGTCCTTCTCAGCAGCATCCACTATATACATCAGTTCATCAGCCATCTGCTCATCGATGGCGTTCAGATTCTTCATGTAGTTCATTGTGATCACAGCGATACCATCTTCGTTGACAGTGCAGATCAGCTTTTTCAGTTCCATAAAAAAACCCCCTTAAGATAATCGGTTGACACATTATCACAATAAAGAAATGATGTATTATTGTGCGAAATGCATAATGATTATATATAATATTACACATGTTTAGAGTAGAAATGGCAATATAATTTCCAGATGTTTCCAAACATTTATCGGAATAATGCTTAATTATTCGGCAAAATCTGAAAAAATGTATATAAAATAAACAAAAGCATAGTGAAACGCTGGGAATTTATAAATGCGTATTGACAATTAGAAAAATATACCATATAATTCCTACTAAATTGCTAAGGTAACGGGAGAATATGAATTCTCATAGTTCTTTAGAAACGAATAAAATTTCAGTATAGAAAAGAAGTGAGTCAGTTGATCAGATTTGAACATGTTTCCCGCGTTTTCCATAATGATGGGCGGGAGTTTGCAGCAGTGAATGATGTGAGTCTTGAGATTGAGAAAGGCGAGATATTCGGCATCATCGGTTTCTCCGGTGCCGGCAAATCCACATTAGTTCGATGTATTAATTTGCTGGAGCGGCCGACTTCAGGAAAAGTCTTTATCAGTGACGAGGAACTGACTGCCATGTCACCGGCAGAACTGAGACAGCACCGCAAGAAAATCGGTATGATTTTCCAGCAGTTTAATCTCTTTGCTTCCAGAACGGTTTATGATAATGTGTCATTTCCGTTAAAGGGCAGCAATCTGACAAAGGAACAAAAGGATAAGAAAGTCCGTGATTTGCTGAAACTGGTAGAACTGGAGGAGAAGGCTTCAGCGTATCCGTCACAGTTATCCGGCGGACAGAAGCAGCGTGTTGCTATTGCCAGAGCTCTGGCTAAT
>OGHR01001035.1_pt1 | contig 16433 bp, 28 predicted proteins | sample 1571621 | NCBI WGS metagenome assembly OGHR01 (sample SAMEA2582038, study PRJEB24529) | metagenome | biome: Human gut stool | place: China | collected 2011
GGTTTGCATCGACTTTCAGCACAGAAAGCCAGGTAAAGGTAACACCGTAATGAACACAAAATGCAAGACCCGCTTGATTTTTCAGGGTTCATTATACTTTTTTTGAAGTCATCAAGACGTTTGCCTATATCTTGAGATGTTTCTATACCCCATGCTTTGCCTTCGTCATAGGATTTCCCGATATCTCCATATTCCAATCTAGTGAGCTTCTCAAATTCAGAATGAGTGTATAAGCCGCCGCTTACTTTTTCCAAGCCTTTGCTTACAAAATTGATCCCATCTAGAATGCCATTTATTAGATCAATCCAATAGTTACCGGCCCATTTCGCCATATTAATGAATACTGTTCCAATTCCAGATATAGCGCCACAGACAACACCTGCAATTTCAGGGAATTGCAGCATTACCCCTGCAAGTGCAAACACAATTCCCACTCCAGCAAGTACGGCAAAGTTCGCTGCTGCAAAACCTAGAGCGGCGTTCCACGCTCCTGCTGCCGCCGTGCCGAGCGCAATCCCGGCATTAATCGCGGTCGGGATTAAAGTTATAGCCCAAACAGTACCAACGTATGCACCCGCTGTTGCTAGTTCGTACATATGTCCCGTCAAAGATACCATAACTTTTTCACTTATCTTTCTCAAATACTCTAGGTTCTCACTAATGTTATAAATAGCTCTGCCGGCTACCTGACTTCCCTTTTCAAATACATCGCCAAAGAAATACTTAGCTCTATTTTCCATTGTTTGCATTGCTTGCCCAAATGTTATCGGCATATTTTTAAACTTTTTGTCTATATCGGCCGCTGCGAAAGTGAGTGCTTTTTTAATAATGTCCGCTGTTATTTCGCCATCTCTAGACATTTCTTTCAACTCGCCGCGGCTTTTACCGGTAAATTTGGCGATTGCATTAGCAAGCATAGGTGCGTTTTCACTTATGCTTTTAAATTCGTCGCCCTGCAAACGTCCAGACGCCATAGCCTGCGTTAACTGGTACATACCGGCTTGCACTTCTGAAACACTTGCTCCGCTGACAATAAACGCTTTGTTCATTGTTTCAGCAAATCCAACTATTTCATCAAAGTTTCCGAAAGCGTCAGCGGCATTAAGTCCCAATTTTGCAACAACGGCTGCTGTATCGACATAAGCAGTACGTGAGCGCATAGAAGATAAGTACACTTTTTCCATTAGCTCATCAGTTGTTTGCATACCGTCGTTAATGTTGTCAATACGCGCACGCATAGACATAAGACTATCGCCCATGCCAAGAGCCTGCCCCGGTAGTTCTGCAAGCTTTGTTGCAAGATTATTAGCCATATTGCCTATAGCACTACCGAGGGCAATGCTTTTAGTTTTTACGCCGCCCATTTTACCCGCCATGCTATCAAGCATAGCATTTGTTTTTTCCATGCTTTTCTTTAATTCAAGCATATGAGCGTTAATGTCAGCGATAGGCTTGGACATACGGTCGTCGAGAATTATCGAATTGTGAATATCGGCCATAATTCACCGCCTTTACTTGTTTTTAGCGTTTGCTTTCGCCAATTCTCCCAAGCAGGCGATAACAAACGCTTTTTCGTTTTGAGGAAGATTCGCGAAGTCCGACGGTTTCCAGCGCAAATGCAAAACGGCGCCCAAACAAAGCGCCGCTTCGGGATCTTCCTTTATTAGTTTTTTGCAGTTTCAATGCTTTCATTAATATTTTTGTCAAACCCGCTAAGTTTTACAATTTCCTTGAACAGTTCTTCCTGCTCTCCGGCAAGCAAGCATTTCTCAATAACCTCTTCCGGAGTGTTAGCTCCGACCTTCTCCATGAGCGTTGCGTCGTTTAATGCCGGTTCTAAGACGCAATTTAAGATTACGAGCTTAGCAAATTTTGTTGCAGAATAAACACCTTTAATAGTAGCCCTCTGTGATAATTCTTCACGTTCCTGATTGCCTATAACCTTAATTTTAAATTTACCGGGAATGCGTTTAGACACGGCTACTTCCGCGGTCAGGTTATCAACAACGTTTCCTGCTAAAAAGTCAGTTAATTTGCTCATTAGATCACCTCATCAAATTTTTTCAATATTTTTGCATAGCGGAAATTAAAGGGTATATCTTCGGTTAATGCACCGACAGAGTTATCAAGCATACCGAAAGACGACTTAGTAATAGTAATACCCTCGATCATGATCTCTTGCCTGCCCGCCTTGCTCGCCGGGTCCTCGTTTACTACTACGGCCTTAAACTGTGGCATTTTTCCCGTCTTGTAATAATCAAGAATAATATCGCGGTATTTGCTTGAAACATAATACCCGCTGAAAGTACCAGTACCTTTAATACCGTGTACTTTGGTTTCAGTATGTCGAACCCCTATAGGCTTAATTTCAGTTGTATCAAGCTCAATATCAGCGGTAAATTTGGTAAGGTCAAAAAGCTCGTACACCTTGCCATCAATGGTGGCCATTACTTTACCTTCTCGGCCGCTGATTGTATCCTCACCCAGAATATATTTTTCCATTTGTTATCCCCCCTTATGCCAAAACTTCAATATCCATATAAAGAATTTCCATTGCGTCCAATATCGGCAGCCGATTAACACTCGCTCTTACCGCATCGACATTTACACCACGTTCTACGATAGTATTTTCAACAGGATCATAAGACGCTTCGACGGTTTCAAGCCGTTGTAATTCGGTAATATAGGCAACTACATCAGCCTTGAAAATAGCCCTACCCCTATTGTTATTTGTTACCTTGCCGATGTAGTTGTTTTCCCAAACAGACCGGATAGACATTCTCATTTCGTCCATAACTCGGATTGCCCTGTTTTTGCTGAAAACATAACCTTTTTCCGGCTCAAACAGGTGATAGGTATTAATGTCTTTTTCGACTACGATATTACCGTCCTGACGTGTGCTGAAAAGGAATTTCCCTAATTTCAGCTTCTCTTTAATAACGCTGTCTTTGTGTTCCGGAGCAAAGCCGATTGCACCTTCGACAACTTTATATGTGTTAGACTGGTTAATCTGCGCACCTGCTGTAATACCTGCGACCCATGCCGGGACCATTTCTTTTGGTACTGTTTCATTTGCAAAAATAAGGCTTTGCTCACTTGCAATAACCCCTTCATAGTTGTAAGTGCTTGCGTCCTCATAAATGCAAAGCTGCACCCCTCGGCCTTCGTCCTCTCGCTGATTTTCAATAAAAGTTTTGGCCAAAGCATTAATTGTGCTGCCATCGGTTATAATGGCCATGGTTTGCCATTTTGCAACTTCGAGCAGTGCAAAATATTTCGGATAAGCAGCAGAAGCACTGACAGTACCATCAGAGCCAGAAGTCAGGGTAACACCTGCTGCTTCTTTAAGTTGCCCGCTATCCGTTGTTACATCAATGTAATCGTTGGATTGCACCTCATCTTTGCTTTTTACCTCTTGGCTGTGGACGAGAACCCCATCCCAGAACGTCAAGAAGTTATACTTAGTAGTATCTACCTTGTTTTTATTAATTTGAACTGTAATCTTATTACCAGCCTTACCGGGGTATTTCGCAGTAACAGCGAAGCCGCTGATCGTTCCGCTCGCTTGAACGCCGCCACTGTCAAGTCGATAAAAAAGACACCTGTAACAATTAGATAAAATTAATCTTGCGACTAAACTATCTGCGGTATCTGCTGCCGTAAATCCTAGCTTTGCTCTGCTATCGCCGTTCAGCAACTCGCTGCTTTCTACGTCTATCAGGACATCAGAAGGACCCCACGAAAGCGGCAATGCTACTGTTGCTATACCTCTATCACCAACCGTCAGCAACGGCTTAGCTACCTGCCTAAAATTGATGTATGCGCCCGGTCTGACTTTATTTTGGCTTAACCATCCGCCACCTGCCATATTATCACTCCTTACGTTATTTTCAGGTCAAGCTGCATTTGCAATGCTTCTGCAACTTCTTTTTTTACCCTGATGTAATATTTACCAATAAATTCTAAATTACCATCGTTTTTTTCGGCATAACTGTCTTTCTCCAGCCGTATCAGTCCACCGTCTATTGGCACTAAATCAAGCGCAGACGGAAGGTCAATCGCCATTTGGTCTAAAACGCTATTGATGTTTTTTACCGTTGCGGGTTCTGCAGCATGGCGGTATGTGATGTGTGTAAGAAAAAACAAATACCACCTGTCAGCATTATCCCTTTCAACCGATATACTTGCGTTGTTTATATAAAATGCAGGATAGACAGGCTTAGCAGCCTTTTCCTTGTACCACTTGACGCCGAATTCATCAAACAGTGTCTTGCCGATAGCGTCTTTGTATAAATCTGCCGTAATCAGCCAAATCGCCCCCTAATCAACGAAAAACCTTTTTAGCTCCCGCTTGTATTTCCTTTCTACCGTTTTAAGCCCCTTGTTAAGCGGAACTGTATTCATGTAGAATGGCTTTATTTTTTTAGTGCCGAATTCGATGTATGATGCATAGTCCTGCGGATTGCTAAAGGTAATTTTGTGTTCATGACCTTTTTGGCTGTAGGTCATTTCCCAACTATTACGAAGCGCGCCTGTATCAACAGGTGTTCTCCGCTTTGTTTTGGCAAGTATAGCCGCACCTTCTTTTTTGAGAACCTTTTCAGCTACTTCTGAACGAATTTTTGACTTGCGTTCGAAATCGCTTTGAAACCTTGCAAACTCTGAAAAATCAAACATCTTTTCGCACCTGTAGATAAAAATTACTGCGCCCTGGATATGCACTCAACATACCAACAAAACCATTGATTTCAGCGAACGCAACGCCGTTTGACTTTCTGCGCAGCTTTACATAGTCGCCGTTTTTAACGTCAACGCCAGCAGGAAAATCAACCCTGATCAACTGTGTAACTGGCATTGTACCAGCGGTTACAGTGTCCGGCCTATCATTGATCTTGTAAGAAATATGACACGGCTGCTTTTCAACTACCATTGCAGTCGCTTCTGTAACTTCCCCAGTGTTGGGGTTTTCGCTGACGGTGTCGCGCCAAACGTCCATCTCATCAGTATCAAATATTTTCATTTTTTCGCCAATGATAGAAAAATCAACAACCATGCCACACCTCGCTAAAACATTACCCTGAAAGCGTGCAAGTCGCTAAGGGCAGAGTTAAATACATTATTTGTAATTTCCGCAAACTTAAAACTTCGATCAGCTTCTTTGATCTCTGATACTTTCGACTGTTCGGAGTACACATTTACGACCATTCTTGCTATTGCCGGCTCTAGTTCGACCGGGATTGCCCTAATGTTGCAGTAGTTCTTCGCTCGCTGGCTCATTTCATCAATTAAGGCATTTAAAAAAGCGTCTTGGGTATCAGTAGTGACACCCAACAACGCTTTTACTCTCTCAAGAATGCTCATTTAACGTCCTTTGCAGCTTCGGTTTTAGAACCAGTCTTTACCGCTGCTTTTGGCTTAACGTCCTTTGCAGCTTCGGTATAGCCAGCTTGTTTTAACCGGTCCGCATCAAATTCGCTATTCACAACAATCGTGATACCGTCTTTTTTTAATTCCATAGTTACCTCCGTTATGCCTGTGCGTGCAGGTAAATACCTTTAGCTTTGTTATCGTAAACAAAAGCGTCATGATAAAGTCTGAATTGGAATTTCCATGCGTCTTTATCCTGATTTTCTTCCGGGGTAAAGATTTTAGGAAGAGCAAATTTAACGACCTGCAGCACTGCCGGTTTATGAATAATCATAAAGTTAATTGCCTTGCCTGTGGTATCTGTGGGTTTAAAACCGTTTTCGGAAGAACCATCATTAAGAGTAATGCCAGTATAGAAGCGACCAGGAACAACCCAATTAATCGGCATATCGTTATAGCCGCTCAAAATTGTGTTTACAGTTCCGTCACTACCCCACTGACGAGCTAAAGCAGAATTAAGCATCGGCTGAAGCGCAGTACTGATATTCAACACACGTTCAGTACGCGGGACTTCCGCTTCATCCATTTTTGCTACTGCATCATCAATCGCTCCAATAATTGTTTCTTTAGTCAAAGTAGCAGGACTTGCTTTTAAAATACCGCTTGCACTTGCGTATTTAGCAAAGCGATAAGCATCAAGCTCCGGCACAACATGCTCACGCTGGTAGCCACCGACAACAGCGCCAAAGGTCATTCCAAGTGTTTCCTCATCATCCATGCGGTCGACTGAAAACTCTCTGCCGCGCTCAATTGTCAGCTTCATGGTTTCCCATGCTGCTGTAACTGTTGCTTTAGGATAGCCTGTATCGCGGGAGTAGTTACCCAACCCAACAGTACCGACTTTCAACACTTTAATTTCGTTTACACCCGTAAAAGCATTGGTCATAACTCTAGCGTCAAACACGCTAGTAGCTGCGCCTTTTTTATAGATTTCGTCAAGAATAGGTAAAAATTTGTTTGCTAATGCAATGTTGTTTGCCATTGTTTAATCACTCTCCATTTTTATTTTTGTTATTCCAACCCTGCGCCCATTCTAATAGCCGCAAGTTCCGCATCACCGTTCTTATCATCTTGGTTACCAGGTGAGTGCGGTTTCATTCCGCCAGGCTTTTGCGCTGCCGAAAAAAGGTAATCATGAGACGTTTTGATTTTTTCGAGTTGTTCGCTCAAACCGCTAATATTTTCCCCGTCTACCTTTACAGCATTGCTGTCAAGCAAAGCTTTAACCAGTTTCGCATCTTTCGCGCCACTGCCTGCCAGTGCAACATCAATAGCTGCATTTTTTCGTAGTTCGGCAATATCCTGATTGTATTTTTCCTCGCTTGCCTTTACAGCAGCCTGCAGTGCCTTAACGTCAATACCTTCAAACCCTTTCAGTTGCTCCTGTAAAGCTTTGGCGGCGTCTTTCGCCGTTTGCAGTTCTTTAACATGATTTTCTTTCAAACCATCAATTTCGGCTTTTGATTTGTAGTTTTCTCTGAAATATTTGTTGAAGTCCTCCTTTTTTTCTGCCGGAATATCAAACCCCAGCTCTTTTAATTTTTCCAAAATATCCATTGTTAAACCCTCCATACTTTTTTATACAGGTCAGTACCTGTCAGATTAGCGGTTATAGTCCCGCCGGACTGAAAATAAAAACACCCTTTTGGGTGGCTTTAACTTAAATATTTTTCTGCATATTCTTTATACGTCATATTTTCAGGCACATAAAAGTATTTCCCGTTTTTATCCTTTGCAAGCCGTTCGCCCCGATCATCAACCATCGGTACAGTTGTAGATCTACAATTAGGGTGCATAGGCGGGGCGTTTATCCCCTGTCGCTTGTCTTTCAGCGCGAAGTCTTTACCGTCTAAATCTCGGCATATTTCACTGGTCTTAAAGTCAAGTACGGCCGTATACACATACCTTTCAATGTCGTTGTCTTCCATAGCTTGAAAATTGGCATCGTTTAAAACGTGTGATACTTCTGTTCTCGCCAGCCGTAATGCGTTTTTATAGCCTGCGCCTGTGCGCTTATTTATCATGGTAGCTATCTCTTTAGGATTTCTCCCCAAAATAAGCCCGCTGGGGATATCTTTTTGCAATGCTTTCGAAACACTTTCCGCATTATCGGCGGACCGAGTTTTGAAATTACCATCCAGCCAGCGGCTATCAATTGCCCTTTTAATTGCGTCAATTTTAGGTTTGCTAATAACTCTTGTGCGTCCGCTTTCAATTGCCGAATTGTAAGCCCCGCTGTTATAACCGTCAGAATATACTTTGCTCAAAAGGTCTGCTAACGTTTCAACTTCTCGCGCAGAAGCTTGTGACAATATCAAATCAATTTCAAACATCAGTTTGTCAACGCGTGTTATTTTCGTTTTTCTAGATTGACGATAAGCGATTCTTTTGAACCAAGAGGGATAATTCTTCTTATCTGAGTCAGCATATGCCGTAGCGGCAAATTTTTGCTGTGATAGCGTTTGCGCTTTGCTTAACAAGGCGTATATGTCATCAGTACCATAGCGGCCTATATAAGCTTCAATTTCTTTTTTTATCTTCGCTGTAGCATTGACGTATATCTCTTTTAGCTTGCGCTCTGCTGGGGTTAGGCGTCTATCTCCAGCAGAAAGCAATCGCTTTGCCCAATATTCATCACTGCGCCGCATTTGGGTCACCATCTAAATTATTGTAAATATCGCCCTGCTCTGATTTATACTTATCAATTTCGGCAGCCACATCTTTAACCCAAGGCATATTTGACAATATTGTTTCGGTTGAAATCCCCTCTATAGACTGAGCTTTTAGGCACATATCAATTGCGGACTGCTCGTTGATGAGGATATCTCTGTTAAAGGTTATCTCAACGTCCCCAGATACACTATAATACTTGTCAATAAACCAACATATACCATCAATGCAGTTTCTGACTTCTTTTTCTAACCCGTTGCAGTCCAAGTCAAGCGGGGCATACATATACTGTCTGGCTTCTGCTGACGCATTAGCACCCATAGCCTGATCAGGATCAACGCCACGGCCAAACGCGTATATATTACGGCGCAAGCGGTCTAAATAAGTGTCAGAGTTGCTAACGTCTACGCTGTCATCAATTGTGTCTGCGTCGCCGTCATCGTTAACCATTATCAAGCGGTAAGCGTTTACTGTTTGGCGCAATCTACCTAACTGGTCGCTATCTTTGCCACTACCGCCATAATTTTTTACTTTAATAATCTTGTTGCCTGCATCCTCTAGCGCGTTTCCATTGTTTGATACTCCTTTGTCGTAGGCATCAATCAAGCTTTTTATTCGGCTAATCAAAGGAGTTTCGCTATCGTTATATTTTATCGGCACAAACGGCAACCGCTCCCAATCATGCAGATTACCATCAGCGTCCTGCAGCATAGCGGCCTTTTCGCCTACCGCTATAAGATTGCTGTTATAGTTCTGCGCGATCATTTCAACGCTTGACGCCGTCTGCTGGTACTTATAAAGCTGTACGCCGTCAGCCTGCCAAAATTCCGCATATGTGACGAAACGCTTCTGCGCTGCTTCGAACTCGACTTGCGTGTAAAATCTGATCAAAGCTTGCAAGTCTGTATGCTCATCATCTCCCCAAAGTGGGATTATTTGCTTTGCGTCTATAACTTTAAACTTTAACTGACCTTTTTCCGGGTAAATGTACATCCAGCCAATGCCGCATTTTATTGCACCAGTAGCACAGGCCGTTATTTGACTGCGGGCCTTAGTATCAAAGACACTTTGTAAAATATCATCTTTTGTTTGGTCCAGACCCTTAACGCTAAACTCACGACCCAGCAAATATTGGATTTTTTGATCTATCAACTCTGTTGCAAACGTATGTACTATTTTGTTGTTAGCAACATTTTTAACCTCTGTCAGCAGCCCATCTTTGCCAATAGCCATACGTTTGGTATCTAAAATATCATGCTTACCAGCGTAATATCTTGCGCCAGCAAGCATATTTTTATAACGCTCACTTTCGATAAATTCTTTAATTTCGAGTTTGACTATTTGGCTATCACTTAGCGGAGCGTTGCGCTTTAGCGTGTCTATTAATGATAAATCCATACTTAACCCCCTATTAATACAAAATTGCTTTGCGCCATTGCTGTGTTAACAAAATATCTTAGCGCGTCCATTGCGTGGTCATTATCTTTTACCGGGCGATCTTCGGTGCTTTTGGTATCCCACAAATAGCTCTGAAACTCTGCTATTGTGTTTTTGCACGAAATGTGTACATAAAGCCGTTCCTGCGCGATTAAACTTGCGACGGATCTAATACCATTCAGTACATCATTTTTGGCTTTCTTAGCCGAAAACTGCCCATGCTTTTTAATCGTTGCGATCATACTAGCAGCGGATGGATCTATACCGATATAATCAATGTCATATCCGTCGGCCAACCTTACCAGCTCATTGTAATAATCATCATCCGTAAGCTGGCGATTGTTTGCTCTCCCGCTGTAGTAATACTCTTTGATAAGATAAGCGACATCTACGCCTAACTCTCTCCGCACACCAAAAAGTAGGGCAGCAAATGGATTCTGCGTGCCGTAGTCGATAAATATATAATGACGGTCACACTTTGGGGTCACTTGCTTAACGTGTCTGTTTGTGCTAAACATCGGATAAATCAACCCTTCGGCCAGCACCCACTTGCCAAGGATATATCTGTCATACCACACTGTTCCTGTGTACTCTTTTTTTAAGTTTTCGACAAACTCGCTCGGTAAAAAATCATTATCATCGATACTGTACTCTTGCAAGTATATATCTGCGTCACTGTCCATAAACTTTTTAAACCAATGCATAGGGTTGTCAGGGTTACAGGTTAGGTCACATCTGCTATACGGCTTATCTAGCCGAGATTTTAACATCTCGAAAACCTCGTTGTTATAGGTCACCACCTCATCGCAGTAAGCATATTTAATGCTGCTGCCACGCAGGCGGTCTACTTGTGTCACCTTGTCCGCTCCTAGGCAATAGACTTTTTCGCCAAATATTCGTGCCGTGTTATCTACACCGATATCGCCTACCAGCGTTGCACCGTAAATAGCCTGCAACGGCTCAATTACATTGCGCTGCAGCGTTCCCTTGGTATTGCCAAGTATTACCGTTAGCCCCTCTTTTCCCGCTACCGCTCTAATACGGATCGGTATAACCGCCAGTACATCTAAATACGTTTTGCCGGAGCGCGTTGCGCCGGATTTAATATTCCAGCGGTGGTTAGCGTTGTTAAGATACTCTTGTTGTTTTTGCGTAAATGTCATTTCGTCAGCCCCTGCGTTACTTTTGATAGTATCTCATCAAGTTTTTCCAGTGCTGACGAACTATTATCAACAGGATTGCGCTTATAAGATCCGGGCATCCTATTCGACAGCCAGAAAATTTGAGCCGTAGTATTAGCAGGGATAGGCACTTCTTCCTCTGCCGTCACCACTTCCTCGTCTTCCGCCACTCGCTTGCCGTTATCATACTTGACGTGCTTTACCTTAAAACACTTTTTGACTGTGATTACCCTGTCCAAACAGCTTTTAAAAAGTGCATTTTCGACTTGCCTGTCAGCAATCTCCTTGCTTTTTTTTAAAGCCTCCGCAAACTCCCCATACTTTTTTTGCCAATCATACAAGGTAGATACATTTATCCCCATGTTTTTGGCAATTTGCTCATTGGATAGTCCATCCCTAGCCCAGCCAGCTATGCGCAGTAAGCCGTCCTCGTTATTCCAAATTTTATTAAACTCCGACGGTCTGCCGCCTGCCATATCTCTCACCACCTTAAATAAAAAAGCACCCACCGAAGTAAGTGCCTGATTGTTTTATTTTGTGTTTCTGGACTTAATCTGCCCATCATTTTAACCTACACGCTAATTTACGATATACATTTGCGTGTTTTTCCGCATTTATACCAGGATTTTATTTATGCAGACTAATTGATAAATACGCTTTGATCTGCTTCTTGCGGCCCGCCGCTTTCCTTGATATAGCAAAGCTTTTTGACGTTTTTGATTGGTAAAGAGACCGCCGTTTAACCCCGGCGGCAGGGCAAACTACTATGCCGGTTGCTGCATACCGTCCAGTAGCTGCTATGGGTAGTTATCCGCATCATTCATACGATAAATTGCAGCTATCATATGCCATCATACGGCGAACGCCATAGCAAATATATAACATACGGTTTGCCACTTGCTCAGATAATGAGCGGGTTACTGCGTATGCGTTATAAATTTAATGTGCGCCCTTTTGATCACTCCGGCCGCAGGAGCTGGTGCTATTGGTGATACCATTGAATGAGTGTAAATCCTATTAACATTCTTTTACATCTTATATTTTATCATGGGTTTAGGGTATCATTCTATATCATCTTTCTTAACTCGTACAATGCCCTCGAATGAATCCTGTGTATTTGAGCCCACTCATACCCAACTGCTACACAACACTCTTCCCAGCTTCGTCTTGAAAAATAATAACATTTTAATACCGCTCTGTGCCTTTCATCCGGTAGTCTGTCGATTATCTGTTCTGCTTCCATTCTTGCCCGCAGAAGCTCTTTACTGCGTTTTTCGATGTATCGCTCCACCTCAATGAGATTAGCAACCACAGGTGCCATTTTATCCGTATTTGCACCATATACAGGAGCAAAGGACAGCGAAGGTGTAATCTTTTCCGCAAGCGACCGCAAACGCTCACGCTCATCTAGCAAGTCACTGATTTCTCCTGCAATGAAACGATATCTTTTTAGCTTTGCCTTTATCTCCTCTATAGTCATTTGCTACCCCCTGTATCTACCGATGTATGAATATAGCGTATTTTTGCTCACATTCAGCTTTTGAGCAATCGCCGGAACATCCCACCCAGCAAACCCCATTTCAAAAATTGTTGTATGCATATCGCTCCAGTCAAATGCTTTAGACGATGCCGAATTTCCAAGCGGTTGAAATATCGGAATCCCACCGTGTTTATCCATGATATCCCTAAATACTACTTTCATAGTTTTGTGCGGCTTGTAGTGCTCTTTTCCCGCGTCTGTTTCTTTCCCTGCCCTAGCTTCCTCACGCCTACGTTGCTGCTCTTGTAAATGAGCTAAACGTGGATCTGTCGATGTTAGCGGATTTGCTGCACCTTTATACTCTTGTACTGGTGTATGTTCTCCTCTAATACAAGGATTTAAGCCTATAAACGCACAATAATATCTGTCCCCACAACTTTTCAGCCTATAACATTTTTCACAATCTATCACGTTTTCAGCTCCTTCTACCGCATTATCATAGTCCATACTATATATTGTCCTATCTCACTGCCTACCCCTAGCGATATCCCTGCTATAAGCCCTATGGCTATACCAATTGCTAATGCTGTTTTTGGTTTCATCAGAATGGAATGTCCGCATCAAACGGCGTAGCCTGTCCAAACTCCTCAAACCCGCTGCTATCTCCGCTCGGTTTTGCTGTATCCGACCTACGCTCAACAAACTCCACACTGTTTGCAATGATCTCCGTTACCCAGCGTTTTGTGCCGTCCTTAGCGTCATAGCTGCGGATCTGTAGCCGCCCTTCGACAAGCAGCCTGTGGCCTTTCTGACAGCTGTTACCTACCAGCTCGGCAGTCTTACCCCATAACACTACAGGGATAAAGTCTGTTTCCTTATTCCCTTGTGCGTCTTTAAATGGCCTGTCTACTGCTAATGTAAACTGGGTTACTACCTTACCGGTCTGTGTATACTTTACGTCAGGGTCTTTGGTGAGCCTGCCCATGATGATCGCTTTATTCATTGTTATTTATTCCCCCTGATTCTCTAATTTTGCCATTACCCTTGCGATTACGAAGTACACGACTATATCCTGCAAACTCTCTGATACCTTATTGCCATTAAGGTCGTTGTTGTATACATGAGCAATATGCTTGCCTACATAGTCTTTAAGCGTTTCGTACAGTGCAGGCATGTCGCCTTTTTTGTAGCGTAGCATTGCACCAGCAGTAAAATTAGCAAGCGGGTCAGAAGTAGTTTTGTACTGCTCGTTTTTCGTTTGAAACAAGTTGCCGATATGTTGTAGTTCATCCTGGATTAGTGCGTTAAACTGTTCTGGTGTTATCATTGTTTATTCCTCGCTTTCAACCATTTTTAATTGATTTTTCTAGCTTTAGTATGTTCATTCGGGTTCACCGTCCATAATAGCACCGCAATTATAACAATAATGCTGTTCAGTAATATCCAACCCGCCGCCAAATACATCTGTTGCGGCATATGCGTTGCAATTAGAACAGTAGTAAGCACCGCCCCCGTCCCAATGCCCACGCTTACGTTCCTCTACTGTAGGGGCTTGTTCAACAAAGTGCACAGCACTTTCATACCCCATTCTTATTCCCTCAAAAAATCCAGTTTTATCTGCTAATTCTTCTATGTTTTTTTGTAATTTTGATTTTAAAGCTTCCCTAGCTATCAATTCCATATTATTCACCTACTATTTTTTATCTTTATATCATAATTACTGTCCACTTTGGACAGATAAATATAATCATCTTCCAAGTATACTTTTTTTACAGCATCCCAAATTTCGTCTTCTGTAGCGTCATTTTCTACATCTATTTCGATTTCATACTCATTTTTTTCAATAACTGTTGCTATTACTGTTTTCATAATATATTCACCGTCCTCTCAAATATCCATCGGGTCACAATTCTCACAGTCAGGTTCAATGTCGCCATACTGCCAACGACAATATGTACAGCAGTATTTACTGTCCCAGTAATCACAGGTAGCGTCACAATCATCACAAGGGCATTGTTCTTCTTCCATTTTTATTCACCGCTCCTTTAGTAGCTCAAATCATCATATATATTGCCGATAACTTTTGCACAAGGGTTCCCACCATGGTTTAAATAATAAATGTCACCATAATATTTAACTGGTTTTTCAATTTCCGCTAAGTAAAAAGCTCCCTGTGCATAAGCTACCTGCATACATGGGGGTATCCAGTCGTCCATACAGACGATATCGCCCTCAAATATTTTCTTGCCATTTTTATCGACAAAGCCTGTATACTGCCCTGCGGTATTAGCGTCAATTTCATACATCGCCACTCCATCTGGTGTTATGTAAGGGTATCCCTGCTGTTCTGTATAAAAGCCGTAGCGCCATTCTTTATCATTTATTCCTTTACCTCTAAATAATATTTCACGCATTTTTCTTCACCTTCTTGTGTCAAAATATCCAGAAACAGCTATAAAAACTACGGTCAATATAGCTATTGATACCGTTGATAAATTCGATCCTATTTCATACATTTTTCATGCCCCCTTGTCTGTAAACACATATTTTATTATTGGTCATTTCAACCATCCTACGAGAAATTTTATTCCAAATAACATAAGTGTTATAGCCCCTATAGTGTGAGTAATGACATATAAGCGGCTATGTCTGTCACTGCTGTCAGTCAGAAGTACAAACATAGACCAAAGAGCTGACGCTATAGCCACAATAATAGATGCTGTAACGACACAATTCATTAGTAAATAAATAACATCCATGCTATTCATTGTTCTTTACACTCCTTTATCTCAATTAATGGACAATCTATCAGCCTAATGTTTGGATTTTCAATTTCACAGGCAAGAATACAGCAACCTTTACTCTTATCAACAAAAAATGGTTGATTCCTATAAAAGCCAACTGGATATGTCAACGGGCATTCAGCGCAGTTTGCAGGCATATCCATTTCTTTAATTGCTATCATATTTTTATCTCCGTTCTGTCAGCCCAAGTAATCCTACGCGATTTAAACTTAGTTGGCATAGACATAACAGTAAGCTGAATACAGTTACTACATTTTGGGTTTTCGCTCAACTCACTGGCCTTTCTATTATTAATGCACAAATAACAATAGTCTAAGTATTTCATTTTTTACTCCTACATTCTTACCCAACGCTTTTTGTTCTCAGGCATAAATTCAGAAGGTCTACCAAAGCTGTATTTCTCATTAGGCTTACAGTTACCACAAATAAAACTTCCTAGGCATTTACACTCATGGCACCAGCCTACGTACTTAATTTTAGGCTTTTTCATAATTTGCACCGCCTTAGTCGCAGACATATTTTTTATTAACATACGCTTTGATATCTGCAGGATCAAATGCTCTGTCACATTTTGGGCAGCAGGGCAACATAGCATTATTACCCCGGCCCATATTCTTTTCAATTTCTTTCTTTACCTTTTCCAGTTCCTTGACACTCATGGATTCATAATCCTTCTTTAACGTGTCGGACGGTCTGTCATCTGCCTCTGCCGCTCTTGAAATACTGATTAAATCACGCACTGCTTTGCGGATTGTCTGCGGCGTAATCCCGTGTTCTTCATTATATGCCTGCTGAATCTTTCTGCGGCGCTCTGTTTCCCCGATTGCCTTTTCCATAGACTCCGTAATCTTATCCGCATACATGATAACGTGTCCTTCGCTGTTTCGTGCGGCTCGTTCAATCGTCTGTACCAGTGAGGTTTCCGTTCTTAAAAAGCCTTCCTTATCCGCATCAAGAATGGCAACCAGCGAAATTTCCGGAATATCCAGACCTTCTCTTAAAAGGTTAATGCCGACCAGCACATCAAACGCATCCAGGCGCATATCGCGGATAATGCGCTGTCGCTCCAATGTATCAATATCCGCATGCAGATATTTTACACGGATTCCCAGTTCTTTCAGATAATCCGTTAAATCCTCTGCCATGCGCTTTGTCAGTGTTGTCACAAGAATCTTGTTATGTTTTTCAGTTTCTTTGTGAATCTCCGATACCAGATCGTCAATCTGTCCGTCAATCGGACGCACGCTGATTTCCGGGTCTAACAGACCTGTCGGGCGGATAATCTGCTCGGCAGACAGCAGTTCGTGGTCCCGCTCGTATGCTGCCGGTGTTGCCGATACAAACAGCATCTGCGAAATCTTATTTTCAAATTCTGTAAAATTCAACGGTCTGTTATCCTTCGCAGACGGTAGACGGAAGCCGTAATCCACCAGT
>OGHR01001049.1_pt1 | contig 16213 bp, 10 predicted proteins | sample 1571621 | NCBI WGS metagenome assembly OGHR01 (sample SAMEA2582038, study PRJEB24529) | metagenome | biome: Human gut stool | place: China | collected 2011
ACGAACAGCTTGAAGGTCTGAAGATCGTCAACGATCACGAGTTCACCGTCGACCTGAACAAGTCTGATTCCGTGTTCGCCATCAAGGTGGGCTATTCCGCATTCGCTCCGCTGCCGGAATCCTTCTACGATGACACGGATGCCTTCGGTGAGGCTCCAGTCGGCAACGGTCCGTACAAGTTCCAGTCCTGGGATCACGACAACGAGATCGTGCTCGTGAAGAACCCTGACTACAAGGGCAACCGAACCCCGAAGAACGACGGTGTGACCTTCAAGGTCTACACCAAGGATGACGCAGCCTACGCCGACATCCAGTCCGGCGCCCTCGATGTGATGGAATCCGTGCCGGCCTCCGCCACCAAGACCTTCGAAACCGATGAGACCGTGCAGGCCTACAACAAGGCTGGTTCCGTCATCCAGCAGTTCACCATTCCGTCCAGCCTGAAGCACTTCGAAGCTGGTACCGAAGAAGGCACCCTGCGTCGTCAAGCCATCTCCATGGCCATCAACCGTGAGAACATCTGCGACAAGGTGCTCAACGGCACCGGCACTCCGGCCGTTGACTTTACCTCTCCGCTGACCCCGGGCTACTCTGATTCCCTCAAGGGCGTCGGCAACCTGAAGTACAACGAGAAGAAGGCCAAGGAACTCTGGGAGAAGGCCAATGCCATCAGCCCGTGGACTTCCGATGACAAGCTCACCTTCGCTTACAACGCTGACGGTGGCCACGAGACCACCTACACCGCTGTGGTGAACTCCATCAACAACACGCTTGGTTCCGAAGTGGCTGCCACCAACCCGTACCCGACTTTCAACGATTACCGTACCGCCGTGTCCGATCGCAAGGTTCAGGGCGCATTCCGTAGCGGCTGGCAGCCGGATTATCCGTCCGCCGAAAACTACCTGGTGGCCAATTACGCTTCCGCCGCCGCTGATGGCAATGGTTCCAACGATGGCGATTACAAGAATTCGGAGTTCGATGACCTGTGCTCCAAGGCTGCTGCCGCGCAGACCACCGATGAGGCCAATAAGCTGTACCAGCAGGCTCAGGAAGTGCTGCTCAACGATCTCCCGGCCGTTCCGCTGTACTACGCCAACGCCTACGGTGTGGCTGCTACCGGCGTTTCCGGTTTCGAAATGAACTGGCAGAACCTGCCGGTCTACGAGAACATGACCAAGTCCGGCAAGTGAGCCGATCTTCGTGAGTGAATCTCGCTGAGCCAATTGCAGGAAGGGGCGGATCATATCCGTTCCTTCCTTTCCATGTAATACGCACCGTTTCAGGGTGACATCAGTGTGGCCAAGAGGCGTCAGGGGGTAGATGCCGGTAGCCAAGCATTTTTCCCAGCTGATTCCCATGAAACTGCAATATAAAGCAGTTTGTTGTGTGTTGCCACAAAACTTGCGGGGTAAATCGTTAACCTTCCCCGATGATTATGAGTAATAATCTGAAAAAGGTTGACAATGAATAAGCAAAAAAGGAGAAACCAATGGGCAGATATCTTCTGCGACGCATTCTGCAGATGATCCCTGTGGTTCTCGGCACGACGCTTTTGGTGTACGCCCTGGTGTTCGCGTTGCCGGGCGACCCGGTTAAGGCGATGTTTGGCGATAAGCCGGTCAATGAGGCCGTCGCCGCGCAGATTCGTGCCGAATACAATCTGGATAAACCGTTCATCGTGCAGTATTTGCTGTTCCTGAAAAATGCGCTGACTCTTGACTTCGGCAAGACTTTCTCCGGTCAGCTGGTCATCGACCAGATCGGACGTGCATTCCCGGTCACCATCAAGCTTGCGCTGATGGCTTTCGTGTTCGAAGCCGTGTTCGGCGTGATCTTCGGCGCGATTTCCGGCCTGAACAAGGGCAAGTGGTGCGATACCGTGATCCTGATTATCTCTCTGTTGCTCATCTCCGTACCGACCTTCGTCACGGGCTTCCTTGCCCAGTATTTCTTAGGCGTGAAGTTGCGTCTGCTTCCAGTTACGGCCGGTGCCAATCCAGGATTCATCGACCTGCTGATGCCAGCAATGGTGCTTGGATCTGTGTCTATGGCATATATCATCCGATTGAGTCGTTCGGAGATTTCTTCCAATATCGCGCTTGACTATGTGCGCACCGCACGTGCCAAAGGCATGGACAACAGGTCGGTCATGAATCGTCACGTTTTGCGTAACTCCATGATTCCTGTCGTCACTTACCTTGGTCAGGATCTTGGCGCACTGATGGGCGGTGCCATGATTTCCGAAACCATCTTCAACGTGCATGGCATTGGTTACCTGACTTATCAAAGCATTCTCAAGGGTGAAGGCAATCTGGTGGTGTCCATTGTGACTCTGCTTATGCTGATCTTCGCAGTGTGCAACCTGCTGGTCGATATGCTCTATGCGGCGCTTGATCCGCGAATCCGCTACGCGTGAGTTGGGAGGATTGAACAATGACTGATATGAACGAGACGAATCTTTCTCACGCGCTTCCGGGACAGGAACGATATGTTGCTCCTCTCGAGGAGACGCCGCTTAAGGACGTTGACTCGGTAGATGAGTCCGCACCGGCTTCAAGCCTTTGGGCTGACGCATGGCGTACCCTGCGCAAGAACCCGATGTTCATCATTTCCGCTGTGCTTATTGTGTTCATTATCTTCGTGGCGCTGTTCCCAGGAGTGATGACCAAGCAGAATCCGAACTACTGCACGCTTGAGAACTCCTTGGAACCGGCTTCGAAGGGACATCCTTTCGGATTCGATCTGCAAGGCTGCGATGTGTACTCCCGCGTGGTGCATGGTACTCGTACCTCGCTGAGCGTCGGCGTGTTCGCTACGGTGCTGGTGGTGCTGTTGGGTACGCTGATCGGTGCGTTGAGCGGTTTCTTCGGAGGCTGGGTCGACACCATTCTCAGCCGTTTGACCGATATTTTCCTGGCTTTGCCGATTTTGCTTGGTGCCATCGTGGTGCTGCAGATGTTCAAGACCAACGATTCCATTTGGAAGATTATTCTGGTCATGACGTTATTCGGCTGGACATCCGTTGCGCGAATTGCGAGAGGCGCTGTTATGGAAGCTAAGAATCTGGAGTTCAATACGGCTTCCACCGCACTTGGCTCCACGCCGTGGCGTAACCTGTTCCGCCACATTCTGCCGAATTCCTTGGCACCGATCATTGTGGTGGGCACAACGTCTCTGGCTACATACATCGTGTTGGAAGCAACATTGAGCTTCCTTGGTGTGGGTCTGCCGACCACTACCGTCAGCTGGGGTGGCGACATCTCCAATGCGCAGTCCATTCTGCGTACCGATCCGATGGTGCTGTTCTACCCGTCCGCGGCACTTGCCATCACTGTGCTTGCCTTCATCATGATGGGTGACGCCGTGAAGGATGCGCTTGATCCGAAGAGCCGTACGTGAGTGTAAGTGAGGGATATTCGATGACTGAAATGAATACCGAAAACAAGCTCGAGGCCATGCAACGTGCCAACGGTCCGCTGCTGGAAGTCAAGAACCTCCAGGTCGACTTCACCACTGATGATGGCCAGCCGGTACATGCGGTTCGCAACTCCTCTTTCAGCGTATACCCGGGTCAGTGGGTGGCTATCGTTGGTGAGTCCGGCTCCGGCAAGTCCACGTCCGCTATGGCGGTGCTTGGTCTGCTTCCGGGCACAGGCCATGTGGTCGGAGGATCCATCAAGCTTGACGGCGAGGAAATCTCCGGTTACAAGCAGAGGGATTTCGACAAGTTGCGCGGCAACAAGATGGGTCTTGTCCCGCAGGATCCGATGAGCAACCTGAACCCGGTGTGGCGTATCGGTACCCAGGTGAAGGGGGCTCTGGCCGCCAACAATATGGATATCGCCCATGAGAAGCGTTCCTCGCTGTCGAAGGCTCTCGCCGATGCCGATGTCGAACTTAAAGGCAACGACGATGAAACTTTCCTTGGCTCCAAGGAGCTTCCTGAGCTGTTGTCCGCGGCGAAGGAAGCGCTGTCCAAGATCGGTAAGACCGGCGACGACTTCGACAAGACCGTGGCGTACTTCGAGTCGGAGTGGGTCCCAGGATCTGAAACGCGTTGGCGCGTGGCCGACGACCTGATCAAGGTCGGCGTGGCCGAGGATGACGCTTGGTACATCGCCAAGAAGTATGTAATCGGCTCCACCATGGATGACCGCATCGCAGGTCTTCTTTCTGAGGCTGGTCTGCCGGATGCCGCCACTCGTGCACGCCAGTATCCGCACGAGTTCTCCGGTGGTATGCGCCAGCGTGCGCTCATCGCCATCGGCTTGGCATGCCGTCCGGAACTGCTGATCGCTGACGAGCCGACCTCCGCGCTTGACGTGACCGTGCAGAAGAAGATTCTTGATCATCTCCAGATGCTCACCGATTCGTTGGGAACCGCAGTGCTGTTCATCACCCATGACTTGGGTTTGGCGGCTGAGCGTGCGCAGCACATCGTGGTTATGTACAAGGGGCAGGTCGTTGAATCCGGCCCGTCTCTGGAAGTGCTGCAGCATCCGCAGCATCCATACACCAAGCGACTGGTGGCGGCGGCGCCGTCGTTGGCCTCGCAGCGCATCATCTCCGTCAAGGAGCATGGTGGCGATGCCAGCGGCGTGATGGAACACAAGGTGAATGAAGATTCCCTGAAGTCCGGCGAATCCATCATCACGGTGGATCATCTGACACGCGAGTTCAAGCTGCCGCGCAAGAAGGAGATGTTCAAGGCCGTTGACGATGTGAGCTTTTCCGTCAAGAAGGGTACCACGCTGGCAATTGTGGGCGAGTCCGGTTCCGGCAAGTCCACGGTGGCCAACATGGTGCTGAAGCTGCTTGAACCGACCTCAGGCACCGTCACTTATGAAGGCAAGGACATTTCCGGCTTCCAAGGCAAGGAATTGCTTGACTTCCGCCGCCACGTGCAGCCGGTGTTCCAGAATCCGTATGGCTCGCTTGACCCGATGTACTCCATTTACCGTTCCATCGAAGAACCACTGCGTATCCACGGCATTGGAGACAAGAAGAGTCGTGCTGCCCGCGTGCGTGAGTTGCTCGATATGGTGGAACTGCCGTGGTCCGTGCGTTTCCGCTACCCGAACGAGCTTTCCGGTGGTCAGCGTCAGCGCATCGCCATCGCACGAGCCATGGCTCTCGATCCGGACGTGATTGTCTGCGACGAGGCCGTATCCGCTTTGGACGTGCTGGTGCAGGATCAGGTGTTGCGATTGCTCAATGACCTGCAGACGGAAAAGGGCCTGAGCTACCTGTTCATCACCCACGATTTGGCGGTTGTGCGTCAGATCGCCGATGAGGTTGTGGTGATGCAGCACGGCAAGCTTGTGGAGCACGCCACCACTGACGAGGTCTTCGACCATCCGCAGAAGCAGTACACCCGTGATCTGCTTGGCGCCATCCCCGGCGGCAAGCTGCAGCTCGGTCTTGACTGATTTGATGCGATAACATCATCAAGATAAGCCTTCGGCATGTGCCGAGGGCTTTTCTTGTATGCAAGCTAGGCTAGAACGCTATGACGATCACTATCACGACTTCCAATGTGAACGGAATCCGAGCGGCAAAACGCAAAGGCATCGAGGAGTGGGCCGGACGCAACACACCTGACGTGTGGTGTATGCAGGAGGTGCGTGCCCCGCAAAACGAAATCGATCCTATTTTCGACGAATTCGGTTTCGAATACTCAACGGCGGGACGTATTTCCGATCAGAGCGAACTGCATCGTATGAACGAGATTTGCCGTATCAAGGGGCGTGCCGGCGTAGGTCTGTTGTCGGCATTGCCGGTTGTCGACAAACGATATGGATTGCCGGGACTTGAGGATGACGTCGATTCCGGCCGTTGGATCGAAGCGGACATGCAAACTCCACAAGGCTATGTCATTACCGTGGTTTGCGTGTATGTGCATGCGGGAAATACCGATGATCCGGAAAAAATGAAGCAGAAATACCGTTTCCTCGACACCATGCTGATACGCATGGAACAGTTGCGTGACGAGGCAGCACACGGCGGAAAACAAGCGGTGCTCTGCGGTGATTTCAACATCGCGCACACGCCGCTCGACATCAAAAACGCCAAAGCCAACGAAACGCATGCCGGATTCCTCCCCGAGGAGCGCGCATATGTCGACAAATGGTTGGGAGAACTGGAGTTTGTGGATGTGATGCGTAATCTCGCCGGAGACATCCAAGGACCGTACACATGGTGGAGCCAGCGCGGTCGTGCATTCGACAACAATGTCGGCTGGAGGATCGACTATCAGTTCGCAACACCGGAACTGGCGGAAACGGCCTGCGGATTCGTGATCGATAAGGCTCCGACCTACGACCTGCGCTGGTCCGATCATGCGCCGCTCAGCATTATGTATGACATTTAAGCCACTTTTTATCGTGAACAGACTGGGAATTGGAATATCACACCCCGATTCCCAGCCCATATTAAGCATAGGTGCTAGGCTATTCACGGTTGCAACTGTTATGAAATGAGGAACATCATGGGATTGTTTGGATTCGGTAAGAAGAAGCATCAGAGCAAGGAAGCTCTTGAAGCGGCCGCCGGAGAAAACGAAGAGGCTGTCGACGCAGCTGAAAATGTTGACGAAGCTCAGGAAGTTGTGACGCTTCCGGAGCCTTCCGCTGAATACGAGGGCCGCGGTGACGAGCATGGTCCGTGGGATGTGGAAGATGAGAACGTTCCCGACTACGACGAGTACCTCGATATGGGATCATATTATCTGCCGTTCCTGAAGGGCATTGAATTGCGAGTGAAGGCCAACCGTGCCACCCAGCAGGTTCTTGGCACCACCATCACCTACGGTTCCTCCAGTGTGGAGATTGAGGCATTCGCGGCACCGAAGACGCTCGGATTGTGGGATGACGTTCGTGCCGACCTGATTGAAGCCAACAAGGACGCGAAGGAAGTCGAAGGCGTATTCGGCACCGAACTGGCATTGCCGGTTACCGTCAAGGGTGGACGCAAGGTGCTTACCCGCATCGTAGGCGTCGACGGTCCGCGTTGGATGTTGCGCGGCATCTTCTCAGGCAAGGCTGCCACCGATCCTGAGGGTGAGGAAGCAAAGGCATTGAACCAGTTCTTCGCTGATATTGTGGTGGAACGAGGCGATGATCCGTTGGCGCCACGCGACCTTATTCCCATGCATCCGCCGGTCGCTCCGGCCGAACGCAAGGCTGCGAAGGCAGCTGCGGAAGAGGCTGAGCAGAAGACTGAGATTCCCGGCAAACCGAAGGGTCCATTCGACTCCGACCAGCAGGTTGAGGTCAAGACCACGCTGTCTCGTGGACCGATGTTCTCCGAAGTGCGTTGAGCCGCTTGAACCGATAGCTAATACGTATGGCTGAAACCGAAGCGAAAAAACGAACTGGTCTTGGTGCGCTTGCCGACGCCGGTAATACTGACGATTTTTCCGTGATCGACGCCATCGGCGGTCCGAGAGGCGTTATCGAATCGATGCTGCCGGGCGTCGTGTTCGTGGCACTGTTCGTCATCACGTCCAATTTGCAACTGACCATCGGCGTGTCCGCTGCGTTGGCCGTGCTGCAGGTGATCGTGCGCCTGTGCCAACGACAGTCCGTCATGGGAGCGGTATCAGGCTTGCTGGCAGTAGGTATCTGCCTGATCTGGGCATGGAACAGTCACGAGGCACGTAACTATTACATGTTCGGATTTCTCACCAACGCCTTTTACGTTGTTTTGCTGACGATCTCACTGCTGGTCCGGGTGCCTGGCTTAGGATTGGTCATCGAGTTCATCCGAACGTTACCGACTGAACATTTTCGTGCCTGGCTTGCCGATTGGCGAGGTGACAAGGCGCTCAATCGCGCCTATACCATCATCACAGCAATGTGGGTTGGAGTGTTTGCGCTGCGTCTGATCGTGCAGGTGCCGCTCTATCTCGGCAATCACGTCGGCTGGCTGGGAACGGCGCGTCTGCTGATGGGCATTCCGTTCTGGGCGCTCGCGATTTGGGTCTCGTATCTGATCGTGGCGACGCCAATGCACCGACATAAGATGATGCAGGAAGTTTCTGAAGACGATGCTGAGGCAGCACAAACTACCGAAATGAGGGAAGAGCACTGATGGAATCGACCATCCGCATTGAACGGTACGCCGACCAGGGTCGTTGCGTCGGTCATATTGACGGACGTGTTGTGTTCGTGCGATTCGCATTGCCGGGCGACCTGGTCCGTGTCGCATTGGACGAGCCGCATGATCGTGAGGATCGCTTCTGGACAGGCGAAGTGGTGGAAGTACTCGAAGCGAGCGAAGACCGTACTGATCCAATATGGTCGTTAGCTGGACCCCTTGCCATGGGCGGTGGTGTCGGCGGCGCTGACTTGGTGCATGTGTCGCTTGCAGGGCAACTGAAATGGAAAGTCACGTCGGTGGCCGAACAGATGGCAAGACTCGGCCACGTCGACGTGGAAGTGCCCATTGAGCGTATGTCGGAAGACGATGCGGAGCGAGGTTTGCATTGGCGTACTCGCATCGAGATGATTGCTGATGCTGATGGGCGTCCGTCGATGCACCGTCGAGGCACGCATGTGCGCGTTCCGATTGATACCATGCCGTTGGCCAGCCGTACGTTGCTGGAAGTGGCCGAACGTGAGCATGTGTGGGAAGGGAGCTTCGAACCGGGTTCCCAGATTCGTCTGTCCGTTCCGGAACCTCGCGATAATGCGCCGATTTCAGACAATTACGCCGTGCTTGTGAACGGCGAGGTGGTTGCTGGAAGCCGTGAGCTTACGGAAAAGGTGATTGTCGCCGGCCGTGAATTCGAATACAACGTGGATGCAGGCGGTTTCTGGCAGATGCATAGGCATGCGCCGATCGCTTTGACCAACCATGTGATCGATTTGGTACGCGGCGAGCTTGACGGTGCCAAATCCGCATGTCTGTGGGATTTGTATTCCGGTTCGGGTCTGTTCACGCTGCCGTTGGCCACGCTGACGGCGGAGCGCACTCGCATGTTGAGCGTCGAAGGCGGCAAAACTGCGGTAAGGAACGCGCAACGTAATTTGAGGCACATTCATCTGGGTAATGTCGATGCGCGTGTGGGCGACGTGGCGAAAACACTTGCCAACGTGCGCAATGATCTCGCCAAGCCAGATGTGGTGGTGCTTGATCCGCCCCGTGCCGGCGCTCGCGCGAAGGTGTGCAGGCAGATTGCCGAAGCCGAAGCGAAAAGTGTGGTCTATATCGCATGCGATCCGGCAAGCCTTGCCAGAGATACCGCCACGCTCGTGTTACTTGGCTACGAATTGGCGGATATCCGCGCGTTCGACATTTATCCCATGACCCATCATGTGGAGACTGTGGCGCTGTTCAGAAAGCACGAACAGTGAGCATGCCGTTATTCGCAAGTCGTGCGTTTTTTGGAATGACTGCGATTGCGTTGTCTTGCGCGGCGCTATCTGGTTGCGTGCCGTCGAATGCCGCGGTGGGGGATACGCAATCTCCCAATACTGCGGTGGCGCACTCCACGGAGGATCGTGACAGCCTGTCCATCGCCATGATTGGATCGGATGATGTCACCGCCGATTCCATGGCAATGGATGCCATGGAAGCCGGTAAACTCAAGCCGGTGTACATTACCGTCTCGGGCACTGTGGACGCGCAATCCACCGCGCAGCAAGGCGTGCGTGACATGGCGCAACGCAAGGCCGACCTCATTATCATCGCAGGAATCGACGCGAACGAAGCCAATGCCGAAAACTGGAATGATGCTTTGGAAACCGCAAGAACAGCGGGCGTTCCAGTGGTGCTTCTCAATCCTATCGCCGTGCCGAAAGACAACAAACTGTATGCGGCTACCATGACGGTCAACGATCGTATGACCGACGCGATACCGCTCGACGATGCTGCTGTGGCCGTGGCTAATAATGATCCTCACGACCGGGAAATGCTGGTAACCACGATTACCCACTGATATGGTTTTGCACCATGTCGGTATGAATGACCAGCAGTTCGTCTTTTGATGAAATACCCTGAAAATTCCCTGATTTTTACCTGTGTTTCACAAGAAGTTGACCGGAAAACGGGAGTGTGACGGTAGGCTGGCAATCATGAGCGAAAGTCGAACAATGCCCCTCATCGAAGAGACGGGGCTGACACAAGGCGAAGTGATCGCCCTCAGGGAAAGCGGATTGGACAATGTGGTCAAGGCATCGACCTCACGTTCGCTTATCGATATCGTGCGAGCCAACGTGTTCACCTTGTTCAACGGCATCATCTTTGCGGCCATGGTTATGGTATTGATCACTGGATCGTGGAGAGACGCGGTGTTCGGCATGATCATCATCATCAATACCGGCATAGGCATCTGCACCGAATTGAAAGCCAAGCGTACTCTTGACAAACTGTCGATTCTGGTGGCTTCCGACTATCTTGTGCACCGCGACGGCAAAGACGTTGAAATACCGCACAACGATATCGTGCTCGGTGATTTCATGTGGATCCGTTCCGGCGAACAGGTGCCCGCGGACGCGCAGATCGTGCACACTTGGGGACTGGAGCTGGACGAATCCATGCTTACCGGCGAATCACGGACCGTACGCAAGGGCGAAGGCTGCGATATTTTCTCTGGATCCACCGCCATCTCCGGCATGGCGTTGGTGAAAGTCACCGCCGTAGGAGAGCACAGTTACGCGGCCAAACTTACCGCACGGGCGAAGGTTTACAGGAAAACCGTATCCGACCTAAACAAGGGCATCAACACGATTCTGAAATTCATGACCTTCCTGGTGGTGCCGCTCTGCGTACTGCTCATCTGGTCGCAGGTACGCACTGTTGGCGGCTGGAATGTGGCCATTTCGACCGGCGAATGGCGTTCCGCGGTCATTTCCGCAGTGGCCGGTGTGGTCGGTATGATCCCTGAAGGCCTGGTGCTGCTCACCTCGCTGAATTTCGCGCTCGCAGCCATTCGTTTGGCACGTAAGAACACGCTGGTGCAGGAGCTGGAATCCGTGGAGACTCTCGCTCGTGTGGATTGCCTGAACCTTGACAAAACCGGTACTGTCACCGACGGCACCATCCGACTCGATTCGTTGGAATTGCTGGGTGTTCGTGGCCCCGACGACATGCGAGGCACCGTGAACGAGCATGACGTCAGACAGGCTCTATTCGACCTATCGAACGAAGGACAGCCCAACGGTACAGGGCAAGCGATTCTGTCTGGACTACGGGAACAGGGATTTGCGGACGGCACTGTCGAGGCACGAGTACCGTTCTCGTCGGCGCGCAAGTGGAGTTCGATCTATGACGGCAATGCAGTGTGGACGATGGGTGCGCCGGAAGTCATTCTTTCCCAAATCAACGGCGACCATGCCGACATACTCAAACAAGTCAATGATCTCGCCAATGACGGCAACCGTGTGCTGCTGGTCGCGCGAATCTACGGTGCAGCGCCCGACGATTACGAAACCGATCCAAAACTCAATCCGGCATCGTGCCCTGTCGCATTGGTGTGCTGTTCCGAACATATTCGCGCCGACGCCGAAGAAACGCTTGCATGGTTCCGTGAACAAGGCGTGCGTTGCCGCATCATCTCTGGCGACAATCCCGTAACCGTCGGCGCGATCGCAAGAAAAGTGCATCTGACCGGCGAACATGAACCACGATTCATGGACGCGCGTGAGCTGCCCGCTGACATTACGGAGCTGGCGCAAGTACTGGAAAACGTGGATGTGCTTGGGCGTGTGCTGCCCGATCAGAAAAAGGCGATCGTGGAGGCATTGCATGCAGGTGAGCATGTGGTGGCGATGACCGGCGACGGCGTGAACGACGCGCTCGCCATCAAAGAGGCCGATCTGGGTATTGCGATGGGCAATGCTGCGCCCGCCACCAAGGCCGTGGCACAGGTGGTACTTGTCGATTCGAAGTTCTCACATCTGCCCGATGTGGTGGCGCGAGGGCGTCAGGTTATGGCCAATATGGAACGTGTGGCAAGCCTATTCCTCGTGAAAACCGTGTATTCCGCACTGATTTCGTTGGGTGTGGTGCTGACGCAGATACCATTCCCGTATCTGCCTCGCCACATCACATATGTGGGTGGATTGACGATTGGCATGCCGGCATTCATTCTTGCGTTGGCTCCGAACACGCGTCGTTATATTCCAGGATTCCTGAAACGCGTGCTGCATTTTGCTGTGCCCTGCGGTGTGGCGGTCGGATTGTCGATTTTGTCCACGTCGTGGCTGCTGCCGATATTCATGAAGTGGAATGTGCAGGATTCGGGTGCGCAGTTGGCGATGCTGCGTGGCGTCAACGCGATTATTCTGCTCATGATGGGAGTGTTCGTGCTTGCGCGGGTGGCAAAGCCGTTGCATTCGTGTCGTGGCATATTGGTATTGGCCTTTGCCGCAATTGGATTCGGGGGCATGCTCGTAAAACCGGTGGCGAATTTCTTCGCGCTGGTGGTGCCGACCGGGCAGATGCTGGCTGCGACGGCGGTGGCAATGGTGCTTTCGGCACTCGTGTTCTTGGTGTGTTTGCTGCCGAAAATTCCGAATATTGTCCCATACTTTAAGAAGACACGCCAGAGCTGAATTAACTTGGCTGTATCGTAGGCGACGAATAATCAGCTGTGTTATACAGCCAAAAAGCTCGGAGGTAGCATGTCTGTGCGCGACGACCAGCTCGACACCCTGAAGGTGGACGGCAAGGATTATGAATATTACCGCATCGCAGATCTGCCGGGCATCGATCATCTGCCGTATTCGTTGAAGGTTCTCGTCGAGAACCTGGTACGTAACATCGATGGCGCCAACATCACGGATGATCATGTCAAGGCACTGTTGGATTGGGATCCGGCTGCACAGCCGAGTCATGAGATCCAGTTCACCCCGTCCCGCGTGGTCATGCAGGATTTCACCGGCGTGCCCTGCATTGTGGATCTTGCCACCATGCGTGATGCGGTCAAGGATCTTGGGGGAGATCCTGAGGTCATCAACCCGCAGGTGCAGTCCGACATGGTCATCGACCATTCCGTACAGATCGACAAGTACGGCATCGCCGACGCGGTCGAACAGAACATGGACATCGAATACCAGCGCAACGGCGAACGTTACCAGTTCCTGCGTTGGGGTCAGCAGGCATTCAAGAACTTCCGCGTGGTACCGCCGGGAACGGGCATCATCCACCAGGTCAATATCGAATATCTCGCCAAGGTCATCATGACCAAGGTCGAAGAAAACGGTGGCAAGACTCTTGCCTATCTTGATTCCTGCGTGGGCACCGACTCGCACACCACCACCGTCAATGGCTTGGGCGTGCTCGGTTGGGGCGTTGGCGGCATTGAAGCCGAAGCGGCCATGCTTGGACAGCCGATCTCCATGCTGGTGCCGCGTGTTGTCGGTTTCAAGCTTACCGGTTCCATTCCTGAAGGCGTCACCGCCACCGACGTGGTGCTGACCATCACCGATATGCTTCGCCAGCATGGTGTGGTCGGCAAATTCGTGGAATTCTACGGTGATGGCATCGCCTCGGTGCCGCTGGCCAACCGTGCCACCATCGGCAACATGGGTCCGGAATTCGGCTCCACCTGCGGCATTTTCCCAATCGACGGCGTCACTCTCGACTATCTGCGCTTGACTGGCCGTTCCGAAGAACAGATCGCATTGGTCGAAGCGTATGCCAAGGCGAACAAGCTGTGGGGCGACACCACCGATCCAAACTACGTCGAACCGCAGTATTCCGAATACCTGGAACTCGACCTCGGTACTGTCGTACCGTCGATCGCTGGCCCGAAGCGCCCGCAGGATCGCATCAAACTGTCTGAATCCAAAGCGAAATTCGTCGAAACCTTGCCCGCGTACGAAACGGACAAGACCGTGCAGGAGCCGGTTGCCGTTTCCACCGACTTCCGCGGTGACTTCGACATCACCAACGGTGATGTGGCGATCGCATCCATCACCTCGTGCACAAACACATCCAATCCGTCCGTGATGATCGCAGCCGGTTTGATTGCACGCAACGCGCATGCCAAGGGTTTGAAGCCCAAGCCGTGGGTCAAGACCTCGCTCGCACCGGGTTCCCAGGTTGTGGCCGACTATCTTAAGGCGGCTGGCTTGCAGGACGATCTCGACGCGCTCGGTTACCAGCTGGTCGGTTTCGGCTGCGCCACCTGCATCGGCAACTCCGGCCCGTTGCTGCCGGAAATCTCCGAAGCCATCAACGCCAACGATCTGACCGTCACCTCAGTGCTGTCGGGCAACCGCAACTTCGAAGGCCGCATCAGCCCGGACGTCAAGATGAACTACCTGGCATCACCGCCGCTCGTCATCGCCTATGCGCTCGCTGGCACCATGGATTTCGATTTTGAAACCCAGCCGCTTGGCAAGGATCCGGACGGTAATGATGTGTATCTGAAGGATATCTGGCCCACCAATGGCGAGGTTGCCGCCGTGGTGGACGGTACCGTCAGCCGTGAGATGTTCCTGAAGGATTACGCTTCCGTATTCGAAGGCGACCGTCGTTGGAAAGGACTTGACGTTCCAGAAGGCGAACTGTTCGCATGGAATGAGGATTCCACCTACGTGCGTAAGCAGACGTTCTTCGATGGCATGAAGGCCACACCGGATCCCGTCGAAGACATTCATGGCGCCCGCGTGCTCGCACTGCTCGGTGATTCCGTGACCACCGACCATATTTCTCCAGCCGGCGCGTTCAAGGCTTCCAGTCCTGCTGGCAAGTACCTGACCGACCGTGGCGTCGAACCGAAGAACTTCAACTCCTATGGTTCCCGTCGAGGCAATCATGAGGTCATGGTACGTGGCACGTTCGGCAATATCCGACTGCGCAACCAGTTGCTTGCGTCCGTGGGGGAAGAGGTCACTCCGGGCGGTTTCACCTACGATTTCCTTGACCAGAAGCCGACCACGATCTTCGAAGCATCCCGCGACTACATCGAACATGATGTTCCGCTGGTGGTGCTCGCAGGCAAAGAATACGGCACCGGTTCCTCCCGCGACTGGGCTGCCAAGGGAACCGTCATGCTCGGCGTCAAAGCCGTTATCACCGAAAGCTTCGAACGTATCCATCGTTCGAACCTGATCGGCATGGGTGTGCTGCCGTTGCAGTTCCCCGCAGGCGAGTCCTATGAGAGCCTCGGCCTTGATGGCACCGAAACGTACGATATCGCCGGTGTTGAAGAGCTCAACAATGGCATCACCCCGAAGACCGTGCGTGTCACCGCCACCCATAGCGACGGTTCCACAACCGAATTCGACGCGGTCGTGCGCATCGACACCCCAGGTGAGGCCGACTACTACCGCAACGGAGGCATCCTTCAGTATGTGCTGCGCAATCTCATGAAATAAATAATCACATGATTGAGATCGGCAAATAACAAAGCCCGTGTCGCACTGTGCAATGCAGTATGACACGGGCTTTGTCGATACCGGTTTTTCATGCGTTTGATACTACGGCGGAATCGGTCTGTCTCGTCACATTGTTGACCCAACGATACTTTCGATAATGCAGCAAAGCAGGAATCATCTTGATGCATTCGTCGGTATTCAGCAAAGCATAGACCGCCAATACCGGCAACTTCCACACGAAAGCCGCCAACAGACCGACCGGTACGACGACAAGCCACATAACGCTCGCATCGCAGACAAGTCCGAACCGGGAATCGCCTCCGGCAGGGAAAATACCGGCGATAGTCAGATTGGCCATGCACCCGCATGCCGCATAATAGGCGCAGATAAACAGCATAACCGACAGATAACGCGTGGCCTGCGGCGTCAATCCCGCCCACTGCAACGCCAAAGGACGTGCCGCGATAATCAACAGGCCGGTTCCAACGCCAACTGCCGCCACCAGTACACAGAGCCTGTCGCCCATAACCTTCGCCTGATCGAAAGCATTGCGGCCAAGCAGATTACCGACAAGAATGCCGCCCGCATTGCCAAGGCCAAGACTCAAACAGACCAACAGATCCTTGACGATATTCGCAATGGAATTGGCCGCCACCGCATCCGTACCAAGATGACCCATAATCACGGTGTACATGGTGAAACCGCAGCCCCAAACCAGCTCATTGCCAAGCACGGGCAGACTATACTTCCAAAAATCCTTCTGCAACGCCACATCCGGATGCAACATCATCGACAACCGCAAACGTGGGCGGCCATTGCGGCTGGCTACAAGCACAGACCACACCAGTTCGATGGCTCGGGAAATCACCGTGGAAATCGCCGCG
>OGHR01001104.1_pt1 | contig 15352 bp, 10 predicted proteins | sample 1571621 | NCBI WGS metagenome assembly OGHR01 (sample SAMEA2582038, study PRJEB24529) | metagenome | biome: Human gut stool | place: China | collected 2011
TGTTAACCTTAAATCTAATACTATGAAAAACACATTGCAAAGATACGGACTTCTGTGAACTTTGCAAATTATCCAAGAAAAATAGTATGTTTTATAACATTGATTAAGAATTTGAATTCTCAATTCTATTTTTATTAAGAGAAAAGTCAGTTAGGCATCTTGAAATCATTCGGCAAACAACCGGTGATCTTCTTAAACAGGCGGCTGAAATATTGCGGATTCCGGAAACCGAGTTCCTGCGCTATCTGGCTGAGTGTTTTATCTGTATTTATCAACCACTCTTTAGCTATCTCGAAACGCTTGAACTGAAGATATTCTTTGTACGATTTCCCCGTTTCATATTCCAGCAAATCATTGAAATATGCGGGAGAAAGACGAAGTACTCTGACGCACTCCTCAATAGTGGGAAGATCGTAGGACTGACTTTGTATAGTATTGAAATGATCATCCAAAAGACGGTCAAACCGTTCGATAATCTTTTTGTTAGCCTCATTGCGTGTGATGAACTGGCGTTCGTAGAAGCGTTCGCAATAATCAAGCAGTAGTTCGATGTATTTGGAAATGATCTTCTGACTATAGCAGTCGATACAGCGTTGCAATTCTTCATTTATTTTATCCAGAAGTTCCAGTATGACCTGCTTTTCACGTAATGAAACATGCAGTGCTTCTTCGGGACGATAAGAGAAGAAAGTATAGTCACGAATGTTCGCTCCAAGCACAGTGCCGCAGATCAAGTCGGGATGAAACGCCAGTATCCATCCTTTGGAAGGACGTGTGTTGTCACTATCCTTCATACTGATTGACTCGCCGGGAGTCAGACAGAGAAGTGTCCCGTCCGAGAAGTCGTAGTACTGATGTCCGTATCTGTAGGCTTCACATTTGCATTCGCTCAACAGAATCGTGTAAAATCCGAATTTGAAATCCGTATGGGAGGATAAATCGGCTTTTGAAAGGTCGATGACACTGACCAGAGGGTGCAGCGTCTTACTCCCCATGCAGCAATTACATTGATGCACACTTCCTATCTTAAGTACTTTATCTCCCATGACGTAACTAATATCCTGATTAGTGGAGCTGTTTTTAGTTCTGTTGCTTATATTCGTTTGGCGTACATCCGACATTCTTCTTGAACAACCGACTGAAATGCTGCGGATACTGGAACCCCAGTTCATACGCAATCTGGCTGACCGTCTGGCTGCCTTCTAATATCCGTTCTTTGGCAAGTTCTATGATCCGGTGCTGGATATATTCCTGTGCCGTTTTTCCTGTTTCTTTCTTGATCAGGTCTCCGAAGTAATTGGAAGAAAGGCAGACCTTGTCCGCAAAGTATTTTACAGAAGGAAGTCCTTCGGTAAGTGCAGTCTGATTCTGAAAATATTCGTCCAATAACTGTTCGAACTTCACGATGATATCTTTATTCGCCTGATTACGGGTGATGAATTGCCGTTCATAGAAGCGCATGCAATAGTCGAGCAATAGTTCTATATTGCGGACAATGAGCTGCTTGCTGTGTTTGTCGATGGCATGTTCCAGTTCGATTTGTATTTTGTGGATACAGTCGGTCACGATTTCCCTTTCCTGTTCGGAGAGATGCAGTGCTTCATTCACTTCGTAAGAGAAGAAACTATAGTGTTTGATGTTCTGCCCTAAAGAAGTTCCCCGGATTAAATCGGGATGAAATAAAAGACCGATAGATTTTGTACGAATTGGTGTCTGCTTGCGGTTATCTATCCCGATAACCTGTCCCGGAGCCATGCAGACAACGGTTCCTTCCTGATAGTCATAATACTTCCGTCCATATCTGAGATCGCCACATTTTGCGTCTTTCAGAAACAGAGAGTAGAATCCGATATTCATACGATAGTAGTCTACCGTCTTTGTCGCTTTCGAGAAGTCGATCACGTTTACCAGCGGGTGCAAGGTCTCTAGTCCGAACAGTTGGTCATACTGGTCAATGCTTTCAATTTTTGTTATTTCTTCCATACGGCTTACAGTTTTGATCTGTCACAAAGATAAAGCTTTTAAATGTATCTTTCTCATTCCGGATTTGCAAAACAGTAATTTGGGTATAAGATTCAGTAATTTGTATACAATGCTGGCGGACAGTAGGAGGCAAACTCACTTTTTCCAGCTAAATATCAGCGTGTCGGAAACAAAAAAACGGGATAATCAAGGGATGTGAATAGTAGAATTAATATATTTGTTCCTGCGAATTTAAAAAGACTTGTTTTATGAAAGCATTATTCATTGGAGGAACCGGTACGATTAGTACCGATGTAGTAGAATTGGCTCAACAGAGAGGGTGGGAGATAACACTGCTTAACCGGGGCTCAAAAAAACTGCCGGAAGGTGTGGGCAGTATCATTGCCGACATTCACGATGAGGAAGCTGTGGCGAAAGCTATTGCAGATGAAAGTTATGATGTCGTAGCTCAGTTCATCGCTTACACGGCAGAAGATGTAGAACGTGATATCCGTCTGTTCCGTAATAAGACGAAACAATATATTTTTATCAGCAGTGCATCCGCCTACCAAAAACCGTTGGCTGATTACCGTATTACGGAAAGTACCCCTTTAGTGAATCCTTACTGGCAATATTCACGGCATAAGATTGCCGCCGAAGAAGTGTTGATGACAGCATACCGTACCAGCGGTTTCCCGATTACGATTGTCCGTCCCAGCCATACGTATAATGGAACGAAACCTCCTGTAAGCCTGCATGGAAATAAGGGGAACTGGCAGATACTTAAACGTATCCTTGACGGGAAACCGGTTATTATCCCCGGTGACGGAAGTTCCTTGTGGACACTGACACATTCCAAAGATTTTGCCAAAGGATACGTAGGACTGATGGCTAACCCTCATGCCATCGGGAATGCCTTCCATATCACCACAGATGAGAGTATGACTTGGAATCAGATTTATCAAACCATTGCCGATGCGCTGGGGAAACCTTTGAACGCACTCCATGTGGCTTCCGATTTTCTTGCGAGACATGGCGGGAACTATGACTTTCGGGGCGAACTGCTGGGGGACAAAGCCGCAACGGTAGTCTTTGATAATTCGAAAATAAAACGCCTTGTGCCGGACTTTATCTGTACAACTTCGATGGCGGACGGTTTAAGACAGTCAGTGCAATATATGCTTTCGCACCCCGAAACACAGACTCCTGATCCGGAGTTCGATTCATGGTGCGACCGTGTAGCCGACGCGATGGCTGCGGCAGACAGAGCTTTTGAAGCAGAATAAACGTTAGTTGAATAAGTGGCTCATCTTGTTATTGATGATTGAAATATCCTATTAGCATATCCTGATTAGCTATTAGCTAATCGGATTATGCTAATAGCTAATCAGAATATGCTAATAGCCGAAACAAGTCGATCATAATGAGTAGCGTAGTTAATAAAGACCGTTCCGTCCCTGCTGAACCTCTATCCGGATACCGAAATTACCATTGGAGGACTTCAGTTCGAATGCTCCCCGGAAATTATTCTTCTCCCAAGGCATGGCACTACGGTTGGGCACTTTCCATCCGTCTTTGTCATAGTCTCCGTATGTATTGATTTTCCATCCGTTTTTCAGTTTGAAGGTACTCATCTGCATGAACTGCGGTGAAGACGACAATCCCCAGCCATACCCATATCCGAAACCGGAGAAAGGGGAAGAAAATGCGTCGGTGAATCCCTGCGTATAGGTCGCGTCTGTATTCAGACGGAATATCTGATTATAGTCTTTACTCACATCCGGTACATCGAGACTGAATTTCGGAAGTTTGGGAGGGGCCACATTCATTAATCCCATATCGAGCAGGAAGCCACCGAATTCCTTTATATTGCTCGACGGAGCACGACGAATACTATCGGAAGGAACTTCCGACTGTGCGGATGCAAAACCGACCGATAATATCAGCGAAAGAAATAGAATCAGTTTTCTCATCTTCGTAAAGGTTGATTGATGACAAAGATAGAGATTTTTAGTCTGACTGCCTGCTTCCGTTATGTTTTCTTAGAGAAAAATCCTTTAAAAAGGAGTGTGCCGCTGTCTCATCGGGATGGTGTCACTATCCCGCTGAGATAGTGTAAGTATCCTGTGGGGATAGTGACACTATACCAGTAGGATAGTGATACTATTTTAGAGCTTAGTTTGCAATGAGTTTATAGCCGATTCCCCGCACATTGACGATACGTATTTGCTCATCCTGCGACAACTTATGCCGCAGTTTCGTGATGAACACATGCAGACTCCGGGAATTGAAGAAACTGTCATCTCCCCAAAGTTCCAGCAGAACGTCCTGCGTATTGACCACCTGATTCCGGTTCTCACAAAGCCGTTTCAGTATTTCCGACTCGCGGTGGGAGAGTTCCTGTCTCACTCCGGCATGCAGCAATGTCTGCGCGACCGGATCGAACAGATAACTTCCTATCTCAAAACGGCTGGATACTTTTGTCTCCGTGAAGCTGAACGCTTTTCCCATCAGCGCCTTGATACGTATGATCAGTTCCTGCATGCCGAAAGGCTTTTTCAGATAATCGTTTGCTCCGAGTTCGAATCCTTCTACCACATCGTTGATGGCCGAACGGGCAGTCAGAAACAGTACAGGTGTCTGCTTGTCCGTCTGCCGGATGCGGCGTACCATTTCGAAGCCGTCCATTTTGGGCATCATCACATCGGCCACCAGCACGTCCGGCCGAAGTTCAAAGAAAAGATGCAATCCTTCTTCGCCGTCGGAGGCGGTATGGATGGTAAAACCGTTTTCCTCGAGCGTATCTTTGATAATCATGGCGAGTGTCAGTTCGTCTTCCACCAACAATACTGTAATGTCGTTTTTGCTCATGTTTTTGATGTTTTAGATAGTAATGGTAAATGTACTTCCTTTGCCGGATTCACTTTTGACGGTGATGGTGCCTCCATGTTTTTCGACCATGCTTTTGACATAGAAAAGTCCTAAGCCGTATCCTTTCACGTTATGAAGATTTCCGGTCGGAACGCGATAGAATTTGTCGAATATATGTTTCTGCTTGTCAAGCGGAATACCTATTCCATGATCGGAGACGGTGATAGTCACTGTTTCCCCCGTTTGGCGGCACTGAATCATAATCTCTGCTTCTTGTTTCGAATATTTCACGGCATTGTCTATCAGGTTACTGATGATATTGCTGAAATGAGTGCGGTCGGCTACTATCGTCAGTGCTTCCGGTTCTGTTTCCAGTGTTATGTGTACGGGGATATCCGCTTTTAGCTGGTGCTGCTCTATTAAAGAAGTAATCAGTTCTTTCAGACAAATCTCTTCGGGGTGCAGTCTGAACGTCTTGCGGCTTTCCATGCTCATGGAAAGAATCTGTTCGACGAGTCCGCTCAAGCGCTGTAGCTGTTCTTGGCTGATGCGCAGATATTGGTCACGTTTGCTCTTTTCTTCCGCCTGGTTGAAATTCAGCAGTGCATCGTTGGCGGCATACGCCACGGCAATCGGGGTCTTTAACTCATGCGTGATGTTGTTCGTAAAGTTGCTCTTCATTTCTTCCAGCGTCTTTTGTTTCAGCAGTGTGCGGATGAGGAACCAGAAGGAAAATCCGAGGATGAGGAAGATGACAAATGAAGTGACCAGGATGCCGGTCATTTGTTTCCATACCAGTGAGGTGATGGGTTCCATTATCAGTTGGTAGCGTTGACTGTGATGCCTGTTGAATTCGTAATCGTAGCGGATGGCTTTCGGGCTGGGGATATAGGTGCTGTCTCCTGCGATGCCCAGTGTATCTATGAATGTCTGGGATGAATCCTGAGTGGCTCCGCTGTATATATATAAGGTGTGGTGAGGTACATCTATGTTGTGTGCTTTCAGTACATCGGTCAGTAGACTGTCATATTTTTGCAGGTTGATGTCGATGTAGGTGTCCACGCCGGAGTGCATACCCTGTTGGACGCTGAGTATGAGTTCTTTCATCGAGTCCTGTCTCTTTAATAATACATCGAGTCCGCTTTCGCTGGAGGCAACGGCGCTGGCATCCGGATCATTGTCATTGACGGCCAGGGTATCTACTGCTGTTTCCGTGCGTGTATGCAGGGTGTCTTTGTAGGTACTGTCTGTATAAGAGACAGTCTGGCTTGTCACCAGCGACTTGCCGTCTGCACCATATCCGGCGGAAACGGTGACCGAACCATGTTCCACATTATCCTTTTGCAGTTCGTTGACGCGAAGCACGATTTCATTAAAGTCGCTCGTACGCATGGCGTCTTTTATATTATTGTTCATTTCCTGCTTCATCGTGCGGTAAAGCCCTGTCAGCCAATATGTCTGGTAAACAAAGATGCCTGTCAGCGAGCAGATGACAAGGATAATGATATGTTTCAACGGTAGTTTCATACGGACAAAGATAGTATGAAACTGTTATTTTTCTTCTCTTTGATAAGACTAAATAACACTAGATAAGCCGGCGATAACGTAAAGTTTCGTTTTTTCTCCCGTATTTTGCAGCATACTCAAAAATAAATGCGATATGAAACGAACTTATTTACTGCTTTTGTTACTTTTCATGTATTGGATGTACGCTTCTGCACAGCAGGTACAGACAGCGCAGGAACCTGCCGACAGCGTAAAAAATGTAGCCTATATAGACAGCCTGTATCGGGAACTTCCCGAAGTCATGATCACCGGCGAACGTCCGGTAGTAAAAGCCGAACAGGGGAAACTGGTATACGACGTTCCGAGACTGGTCGGCAGCCTGCCGGTAGACAATGCCTATGATGCGGTAAAGAACCTGCCGGGAGTTGTCTCCATGAATGATGCCCTGACGTTGGGAGGGCAACCGGTCACTGTGGTTATCAACGGAAAAGTGACCACCCTCTCTGTAGAGCAATTAAGCACCCTGCTGAAATCAATGCCCGTCAGTCGGATTGAAAAGGCGGAAGTGATGTATTCCGCTCCGGCACGTTATCAGGTGCGCGGACCGATGATCAATTTGATACTGACTTCGGGCATAGGAAAAGAACCTTCTCTTCAGGGAGAACTATATACTGCCTACAGCCAATTACACTACGAATCTCTGGCAGAGCGTGCGAGCCTTCTATACTCCGGACGCAAATTTTCTGCTGATCTTCTCTACTCTTACTCTTACAGCCGCGAACGGAGGGAGACAGACAAGGAAGCGCTTCACACGCTCGCCGACGGTTCGGTGCATCCGATGAATATGTATGATATCACTACTTCCCGCCACAACAATCACCAGATACGCCTTGGGATGGACTATGCCTTTACCGACAAGCATTTGCTGAGCTTGGTTTATACCACTGCTTTCACCGATGTCAAACCTTACGCCACAGTCACCGGTGCGCAGAACTCGGTCACCGATTCGCACTCGGAAGGACAGCTTCATAATGCCAAACTCGACTATCAGACTCCTTTCGGACTGAAAGCCGGAGCGGAATTTACCTATTATCATGCTCCCGGCAGTCAGCTGCTTTACAGCACACTGGGAGAAGAAACACTGAACTTCCTGAGCAAAGATAACCAACGGATCAACCAATGGCGTTTCTATGCCGGACAAGAACATACTTTGGGCGCAGACTGGGGATTGAATTATGGTATTGCTTATACGACCGCATTGGACAATAGTTATCAAATGTATTTCGATCCCGAAACGGAAACTTTACTGCCGGACAACAACATGCAATCCCGTCGTCGCGAGCAGACGCTGAACTTTTATGCCGGACTCAGCAAGAGCTTCGGTGAGAAACTTTCGGCGGACGTCTCTCTGGCTGCCGAGCAATATCATACGGATATGTGGAACGAATGGAGCCTGTATCCGGTTGCCAACCTGACTTATTTGCCTGCTCCGGGACATATCCTGCAATTTTCATTGAGCAGCGACAAAGAATATCCGGAATACTGGAGTATGCAGAACTCCACTTCCTACATGGGCGCTTATTCCGAGATTCAGGGAAATCCCTTCCTCAAACCGGCAACCAACTACGAAGCTAACATTAGCTATATATTAAAAGGTAAATATGTGCTGACCGCCTATTACAGCCGCACGAAAAACAAGGAAATGCAGACGCTTTACCAGTCTCCGGAACGTCTGGTCGAGATCTATAAATGCTTTAACTTCGACTTCTCGGAACAGGCGGGCTTGGTAATGGTAGTTCCCTTTAAAGTGAAGAAATGGCTGGACTCCCGCATCACGGCAATCGGCTTTCGTTACCGTCAGAAAGACAGTGATTTCTGGGATATCCCGTTCGACCGCAAACTATATACGTTTGTATTGACAATGAACAATACCTTCACTCTCTCCACCAAACCCGATTTGAAGTTTACCCTAAGCGGATTTTATCAGAACAAAGCGATACAAGGCATTTTCGACCTTCCCCGTTCGGGAAATCTGGATGCGGCCCTGCGCTATACTTTCGCAAAGGGAAAAGCACAACTGACCTTGAAATGCGACGACATATTTAATACTTCCACCATTTCGACTAATGTCCGTTTCGGACAACAGAATGTGAAGAATCACTATATGAAGACTACCCGTGCCTTCGGTATTTCCTTCAACTACAAATTCGGAGGATACAAGGAGAAAAAGCGGGAAGAGGTGGATACTTCCCGCTTTAAATAATAAGTATTACCTATTTTCTGCATACTCATCCAGTACGCGCTTGATACTTTGTCCTATTTTTACGTAATCGGCTTCGTTCAGATTGGCGAGCGAAACACGGACACTCCATTTCGGTCCGGCAAATCCGCCGCCGTTCAGCAGGACGAGCGAAGTCTCGTTGGCAAGGCGGAAAACAACGTCGAGCGGATTGTAGGTCTTTTGCAGATAGTCTGCAAATTCGTCACCGTAGAATTTCTTCGCCCATACCAGCATGTCGATTTCCGAATAATATCCGGCACGCAGCGGGTCTTCTATCAACGTGAAGCCGGTGCTGTCCCAGAGTGCATGCAGTCGACGGTGGATGATTTCCTGCATCTTTGCCTTGTACCGGTCTTCCTTGTCGAGAAGAGAGAAAGCGGCGAACAGGCTCATCTGCATTTGCTGGGGCAGCGAGAGTCCTGCGGTATGGTTCAGCGCAATCTGCCGGCTGTCGGCTACCATGCGGTCAATAAACTTCATCTTCTCGGGGTGTAAACTGAGGCTTGCATAACGCTTGTTTAAGATTGCTGTTTGCTCCTCCGACAGGCGGGCAATCATTTTGTCGTAGATGTTGTCTTCGTGTAGGGCTATCACTGCATTTCTCCATCCTGTGGCTCCGAAATATTTGGAGAAGGAATAGACGCAGAGTGTATTATGCGGCAACTCCGCCATCAACGAACGGAAGTGAGGTATGAATGTTCCGTACACATCGTCCGTAATGATCATCAGATTCGGATTGTCATTCTTTACGATGTTGACAATACGTGCGGTAGTCTCCGGACTCAGCGCATAACTGGGCGGATTGCTCGGATTGGTGATGAACAACGCTTTTATCTGCGGATTCTTCAGCTTATCGATATCTTCATCTTTATATTGCCAGGTGTGCAGCCCGTCCGGTGTCATCTGATCGGCAGATATTTCGGTAACATCGAACTGATAGCGGCGTAATTCCGGAATCTCGATGTAGGGCGTGAAGACAGGAATCATCAAGGCGATGGAATCCCCTTGATTCAACAGAAAGTTTTCCTGCAATGAATCGAATACATAGCACATGGCAGCCGTTCCGCCTTCGGTAGCGAAAAGGTCGAATGTGCCTTTAGGGGGACGGCGGTCGCACATTTCCTGTGCCAGATAATCCTGTACGATCAGTTCGGTGAAGTGCAGGATACGGTCGGGGACAGGATACTGGTCGCCGATGACCGATTCCGCCCATTCATGAACCAGTCTGTCCGGATCGGCTGCGTGCTCCATCAGCATATAATTATAGGTTTCTTTCAGTAACCTGGCTCCGGATTCTTTCTCGTTCTCTTTGAGGAAAGCCTCGAAGCGGGCGGCTATTCCTTCCTGTTGTGGGATGCCTGCAATTCCTTCTTCCAGGGATTGGACACGGCGACATTCGCAAAGTCCGAATTTTCCTAACAGGAAGAATGCTTCACGCGGTTCGGTCGCAATCCAGTTCGGGTTGCCTCGTCCTGCGTTCAGCATGGTATGGGCCATTTTCTTGATACTCTCGTCAGCCATTTCGATGAGCTTGTTTTTAAGTTCGAAAGGGCTGATCGTTTCCATCTTTTTGGCAAAGTTCTTGGTGATAGCTGTGCCAGTTGTTTTCTTTTCCATAATGGTTCTTATTGTTTTGATACTTAATTTTGATTTCCTATACATTCATTATACTGACATTTACATGAGCAATACGATGGCTACTCCCCAGATAATCAGTAGTGTATTACCGACTGCATACGTCACGGTGTATCCTAACGCGGGAGTGTCGCTTCCCAATGCATCCTGAATAGCTCCCAGTGCGGCGGTTGTGGTACGTGCTCCGGCTGTACATCCTAGTGTGAGGGCAGGGTGGAACTTGAACAGATATCTTCCCATCAGCAGTCCGCTGAGAAGAGGGATGGCGGTTGCCAGTGCACCGACGATAAACAGGCTGAATCCTACTTCTTTGAAACCGGTCACGAAACTAGGTCCTGCAGCGATGCCGACAACAGCGATAAACATATTCAATCCCACATTATTCAATACCCACAACGAAGGTTCGGGGATACCGCCAAAGGTCGGATGTTTGCTGCGCAGCCAGCCGAATACGAGTCCTGCGATCAAGGCACCTCCACTGGTGGACAGGCTGATCGGGATACCTCCCAGGTGAATGGCAAGTGCGCCGACCAGACCACCGAGCAGGATACCCAGTCCCACGAAGATCATATCTGTCTGGTTGGTGGGGCGATCGATATAGCCCATCTGTTTGGCGGCAGTTTCTACTTCGAGTTTTGTTCCGGTCAGTTCGAGAATATCACCGGAGTCGATCACTGTCTGAGCAAGTACCGGAACATTGATGCCTGCTCGCTTGATACTGCGGATACTGACTCCGTGCATGAATTTCAGCGCACGGATCGTGGAGACCTTTTCGCCTGCGAATGTGCGGTGGGTGACCATTACCGGAAGCGTCTCTGCCGGAAAGTCGAGCAGTTGGGCGTCGATCACTTCCGGACCGATCCAGTCTTCTTCGCCGATTGCATATTCACGGCGGCCGCTTAATACGACTTCATCGCCCGGTTGTAGAAGCATATCCGGGGTGACTTCTTCTATGACGCCCTTTTGCCGTACGCGTTCTACAAACAGCCGTTTATCGTTTTCCACCAGATAGTTCTCCAGTTCGCTGACCGTTTTTCCTTTGCCGAACCATTCGTTATCTATTTTATAAGCACGGAATACGACGGGGCGGAGGGCGGTGTAAAATCCGGGTTCATCTGCTTCGGAAGTTCCCATTTTGGCTTCCAGCTCTTTGCAGTCCGCTTTCACCTTCTCCAGTCCGCCCAGCATTTTGGGACCGAGTGAAGCCAGAATCCATGCGGAACCTGCCGTACCGAAAATATAAGTCACAGCGTATGCTACGGGGATGGCATTGATAAATGTCGCTTTCTGCGCATCGCTGATGCTTAATTGATTGATCGTGTCGCTTGCCACACCGATTACTGCGGAAATGGTCTGTGAGCCTGCCAGCAATCCGGCAGCCTCGCCTACATGATAGCCCATGATTTTGGCAAGTATCCATGGGGCGATGAGGCTGACAATGCACATCAGGACGGCAAATCCTACTTGCGGCAATCCGTCTTTCTTCAATCCGCGAAAGAATTGCGGACCTACCTTATAGCCCACAGCGAATAAAAACAGGAGGAAAAAGACAGCTTTCATCGGGCCGTCTACACTAATGTTTAATTGTCCTACCAGTACTCCGACCAGTAGCACGCTGGTTACTGTTCCCAACGAAAATTTTCCTATTTTGAATCTGCCCAGCCAGAAGCCGGCGAATAAAGTGAGGAAAATGGCAAGTTCGGGATGATCCCTGAGTTGATTAATAATCCATTCCATATATGTTGTTCTTGTTTAGGTTATGTTCATAACAACAGTTCTTGTGCAAAAAGAGTTTAGTGGGTTAAGTACGTTATCGTCATAGTTTCTAAAAATATAAATTAATTGTGCGGAAGTCCCGGGCAAACGAGAGAGCGTCTTAAATTTCTCAGTTTCGCTTTTTTGTTATACTTTTGTCACTTCAAATAAAACTAATCATATTCTGTATGAAATCAGACATAGAAATAGCTCGCAGTGTCGAGTTGAAAAAGATCAAGCAAGTTGCCGAAAGCATCGGAATCCCTCGTGAAGAAGTCGAAAATTATGGTCGCTACATCGCGAAGATTCCCGAACAACTGATCGACGAGGAGAAAGTGAAGAAAAGTAACCTTGTCCTGGTAACTGCCATCACAGCGACAAAGGCGGGTATCGGCAAAACTACAGTATCTATCGGTCTCGCCCTGGGACTGAACAAAATCGGAAAGAAGGCGATTGTCGCTTTGCGCGAGCCGTCTCTCGGTCCTTGCTTCGGTATGAAGGGAGGAGCAGCGGGTGGGGGATATGCACAGGTGCTTCCGATGGAGAAGATCAACCTTCATTTTACGGGAGACTTTCATGCGATTACTTCCGCGCATAACATGATTTCTGCTTTGCTCGATAATTATCTTTATCAGAATCAGGCGAAAGGTTTCGGATTGAAAGAAATTCTCTGGCGTCGGGTGCTCGACGTGAACGACCGTTCGTTGCGCAGCATCGTAGTCGGACTCGGACCCAAGTCGAACGGCATCACGCAGGAGTCAGGCTTCGATATTACTCCGGCTTCGGAAATTATGGCCATTCTCTGCCTTTCCAAAGATGTGGAAGACTTGCGCCGCCGCATTGAAAATATTCTGCTTGGTTTTACATATGATGACCAGCCTTTTACGGTGAAAGATCTCGGAGTGGCGGGAGCTATCACGGGATTGCTGAAAGACGCCATCCATCCGAATCTGGTGCAGACGACCGAAGGTACCGCCGCTTTCGTACACGGCGGACCGTTTGCTAATATCGCTCATGGCTGTAACTCTATTCTTGCCACCAAACTGGCAATGTCATTCGGTGACTATGTGATTACGGAAGCCGGATTCGGTGCAGACCTCGGTGCTGAAAAGTTCTATAACATCAAATGCCGCAAAAGCGGACTCCAGCCCAAACTGACTGTGATTGTCGCTACGGCGCAAGGACTGAAGATGCACGGTGGTGTCAGTCTCGACCGCATCAAGGAACCGAACATGGAAGGACTGAAAGAAGGATTGCGCAATCTGGATAAACATATTCGTAATCTTCGCTCCTTCGGACAGACGGTAGTGGTTGCTTTCAATAAGTTTGCCACCGACACGGACGAGGAAATGGAAATGCTGCGCGAGCACTGCGAACAGTTGGGGGTAGGTTACGCCATCAATAATGCGTTCAGCGAAGGTGGTGATGGAGCGGTAGATATGGCCCGCCTCGTAGTTGATACGATAGAAAATAATCCGTCCGAACCTTTGCGTTATACGTATAAAGAAGAAGACAGCATACAGCAGAAGATTGAGAAAGTGGCTACCAACCTTTATGGAGCCAGCGTCATTACGTACAGCAGCATCGCCCGCAACCGCATCAAGCTGATTGAGAAAATGGGAATCACTCATTATCCGGTTTGTATTGCCAAGACACAATACTCTTTTTCTGCCGATCCGAAGATTTATGGCGCCGTGAATAATTTCGAGTTCCATATCAAGGATATAGTGATTAATAACGGTGCCGAAATGATTGTAGCGATTGCAGGAGAAATCCTTCGTATGCCGGGATTGCCCAAAGAACCGCAAGCGTTGCATATCGACATTGTAGATGGTGAAATTGAAGGACTGAGCTGATTTTTACTATTTCATTTAGTATATTTCTGTACTGTCAATCATCCAATATAAATCCCCGTCTTCCCAAACTATCAGAAGTGGAAAGACGGGGATGATTGTATATAGAGTCCAGTGTACCGGTATGTTGACCTTGTCTGATACACTGTACGATTGAAGTCGCTGCTTTCCGGAAGAGTATAGTGCGTATTTCAATTTCTCTTTTTGTAGTAAGAAAACATCTTTTCGAGCAGATAGTTTGTCTGATTCTGTTAATAAATAAAAAAGAAAAGCCTGTTTTCTTCACAGAAAGCAGGCTTATAAAATTCAAAAGAAATTCTTTATGAAATGTTGAACACAAATGCTGCTAATTCACATTACCGGCATTTGGTTACTCAAAGAAAGAAATCTTAATCAGCAAAAAGAGGATATTTCTTCATTGTCTCATTGACACGTGCACGTACTTGTGCGATCACCTCTTCATTTTCCACGTTAGACAGAACAGTTTCGATCATTTCGGCAATTTCGATCATCAGGTCTTCTTTCGCACCACGGGTTGTGATGGCAGGAGTACCCAGACGGATACCGGAAGTTTGGAAAGCAGAACGGCTGTCAAACGGAACCATGTTCTTATTCACGGTAATGTCAGCAGAAACTAATGCTTTTTCTGCTACCTTACCTGTCAGATCAGGGTATTTGCTACGCAGGTCAACCAGCATGGAGTGATTGTCCGTACCACCGGAAACGATTGTAAAACCACGGTCTATCAAAGCCTGTGCCAGTACGGCAGCATTCTTCTGAACCTGTTTTGCATATTCCTTGTATTCCGGTTGCAGGATTTCGCCGAAAGCTACGGCTTTGGCAGCGATTACGTGTTCCAACGGTCCGCCCTGTACACCTGGGAATACAGCTGAATCCAGTAATTGAGACATCATTTTGATTTCACCCTTCGGAGTTTTCTTTCCCCAAGGATTAGGGAAATCTTTTCCCATCATGATGACCCCACCACGAGGTCCGCGAAGTGTTTTATGTGTAGTCGAAGTGACGATGTGTGCATATTTAACCGGGTTCTCCAACAGTCCGGCAGCGATCAGACCCGCAGGGTGAGCCATGTCGATCATCAGGATAGCGCCTACTTTATCTGCGATTTCACGCATACGTTTGTAGTCCCATTCGCGGGAATAAGCAGAGCCGCCGCCGATAATCATTTTCGGTTTTTCGCGCAAAGCAACTTCTTCCATCTGGTCGTAGTCTACACGGCCGGTTTCCTGATTCAGATTGTATTCGCAAGGAGTGTAGATAATGCCGGAAGTGTTTACTAATGAACCGTGAGAAAGGTGTCCGCCGTGTGCGAGGTTTAATCCCATAAACTTGTCGCCCGGATTCAAAACAGCCAGAAATACGGCTGCATTGGCTTGTGCTCCTGAATGCGGTTGTACGTTTGCCCATTCGGCACCGAAGATTTCTTTCAGGCGGTCGATAGCGATTTGTTCGCTTTGGTCAACTACTT